>Ga0265295_1000931_pt1 | contig 54943 bp, 49 predicted proteins | sample Munlansysbiofilm_FD_192503 | JGI IMG/M metagenome (GOLD analysis project Ga0265295, IMG submission 192503) | Leachate microbial communities from a municipal landfill in Southern Ontario, Canada - Methane capture system biofilm | ecosystem: Engineered > Solid waste > Landfill > Unclassified ... | reverse complement strand
GAAAGGAGGTAATCGCTTAACACATAATGAATTAGATAATCTGCCTAAAGCAGACTGGCATTGCTATGCCTATAAGTTCCAACACCGAAGGAGTTTAGTGTGAAAACAACTTCTTACGGAATTGCTGTCTTATTTGGTCTTAATTATCATTTTTACAATTATTACTTATCTTTACCGCTCTTTAGTATTCAAATTTTTACTTAATGTGCTGTAAGAAAACAACATACTTAATTTATGATAAAAAAAGTACTTGTCGCAAACAGGGGAGAGATCGCAATTAGAATTATGCGCTCCTGTCGTGAAATGGGTATTAGGACTGTCGGTGTCTTTTCAGAAGCAGATCGCAGTTCGATGCACGTACGCTATGCCGACGAAGCCTATTTTATTGGGCCTTCGCCATCCGTTGATAGCTATCTTAAAATGGAAAAAATCATTGAGGTTGCTAAAAGCTCAGGAGCTGATGCTATTCATCCGGGTTACGGATTTTTGTCGGAGAATGCCACTTTTTCTTCCCGTTGCATGGAGGAAGGAATAATTTTTATTGGTCCGGATGCCTATGCAATCAATACGATGGGAGATAAAATTACCGCCCGAAAAACCATGATTGCTGCAGGCGTTCCAGTGGTTCCAGGAACTACCGAGCCAATCAAAGACTTGAAAAAAGCCGTTGAAGTAATCCGTGAAATCGGCCTGCCAGTGATGATAAAAGCCAGTGCCGGCGGTGGCGGAAAAGGGATGCGCCTGGTGAAAGAAGAAAGCCAGATTCTGGATGCCGTAAGTAGCGCCCGTTCCGAAGCTAAAGCGGCTTTTGGCGATGATGCAGTTTATATCGAGAAATATATCGACTCGCCTCATCATATTGAGTTTCAAATCTTAGGAGACAAACATGGCCATGTCGTTCATCTTTTTGAACGCGAATGCTCTGTACAGCGCCGCCACCAAAAAGTGGTAGAAGAAACGCCATCACCTATTATGACGCCAAAAGTGCGTGCCGAAATGGGTGAAGCAGCCGTTGCCGCCGCCAAAGCCGTAAACTATCACGGCGCCGGAACCATTGAGTTTATCGTGGACGATAACCTTAATTATTATTTCCTTGAAATGAATACGCGCTTACAAGTAGAACATCCTGTTACAGAGCGCGTTGTGGGTGTTGATTTGGTGAAGCAACAAATTAATATTTCCAATGGTTTTGAATTGGCATTTAAGCAGGAAGACCTCAAACAGCACGGCCACGCCATCGAGGTGCGCATCTATGCCGAAGATTCTGACAACAACTTTATGCCTTCGCCAGGAATAATCAAACACATCACCGAGCCACTTGGATTGGGTGTTAGGCACGACGGATATGTTTATGAAGGTTATGAAATTCCGATTTATTACGACCCGATGATTTCAAAACTGATTGTATGGGGCGAAACGCGTACCGAAGCCATTGCCCGGATGAAACGTGCTTTGTACAACTATAAAATTACCGGCGTAAAAACCTCCATCCCCTATCTAAGTAGAATTTTGGAAGTGCCAGCATTTGTTGAAGGCCGCTACAACACGCATTTTATCGAAGAAAATCAGCAATATCTCATGCCACGCAAAAACTGCGATGGACAGTGTGAAGATGTGGCTATCATCACAGCTTTTTTTGATTATATCACGAAGCTGGAAAAAATTCAGCCCCAAGCTATTACCAAAGATCTGGGCAACAGTTGGAAAGATTTTGGTCGCAAGCGTTCTATACTGCGACTTTAACAAGCTAATATCTTATAATTTATGTCGTACGAATTAAAAATCAACGATCGTGTCGCCAATATTGAATTGCTAAGTAAAGATGGCAATATAATTCAGGTGATGCTCGATAAAAAGCTGTATGAATTAGACATTTTAGAGGTAGAAAGAGGTGTTTACAGCATTCTGCTCGACAACAACTCGTTTAATGTAGAGCTGGTTGAAGGCAAAAATGCCAAGACCTACACGGTCAATACGCTCTATGAATCCTTTGATGTGGAAGTCATTGATGCCGAATCAAAATACCTAAAAAATCGCAAGAAAGACGAGGGTGAAGACCAAAATGTTATTTCTTCGCCTATGCCCGGAAAAGTGGTGAAAGTGCTTGTGAAAGAAGGTGATAAGGTAAAAGCAGGAGAAACCGTCGTAGTAGTTTCTGCCATGAAAATGGAAAGTGAATACAAAGTAAAGCAGGATAGGGTGATCAAGAAATTGTTGGTGAAAGTAGGAGATACGGTGAGCAGCGACCAGCCAATGGTGATCATCGAATAAAAACACAGAAAAAAGAAAAATCATGTCATCAGAAAAGAAATTTAAACATTTTCAGGAAACCGATAAGCTAGCCGAACTTGGTGGTGGCGAAGAAAGAATTAAGAAACAACATGCTGCCGGCCGCAAAACCGCACGCGAGAGGCTGTTGGACCTGCTCGACCCCAGTACTTTTGCCGAAATAGACAAATTTGTAACCCACCGCAGCACCGACTTTGACATGGACAAACAGAAGTTTTTGGGTGATGGTGTTGTCACCGGCTATGGTAAAATTGATGGCCGCCTGGTATATGTTTTCGCGCAGGATTTTACCGTTTTTGGCGGCTCGCTAAGCCGTGCCAATGCTGATAAAATCGTGAAAATTATGGATCTTGCCATGAAGATGGGAGCACCGGTTATTGGCCTCAACGATTCGGGTGGCGCACGTATTCAGGAAGGTGTAGAAAGCCTGGGTGGCTATGCCGACATTTTTTACCGCAACGTGATGTCGTCTGGTGTTATCCCACAAATCTCGGCAATACTTGGCCCCTGCGCGGGTGGTGCCGTTTATTCGCCTGCCATTACCGATTTTATTTTGATGGTAAAAGACACTTCATATATGTTTGTGACCGGTCCAGATGTGATAAAAACCGTTACCCACGAAGAGGTTACCAAAGATGAGCTGGGTGGCGCCATGACGCACAACTCGAAAAGTGGCGTGGCGCATATGATGGCTGAAAACGACGAACAAGCCATGATGATGCTCCGCGAACTGATGAGTTTTCTGCCTTCTAACAATATGGAAGACCCGCCAATAAAGGTTTGTACTGACAGCATTCATCGGGAGGATGACAGCTTGGATACGATTGTTCCTGACGACCCAAACAAACCTTATGATATGCAAGAAATCATCAACAGCGTGGTTGACGACAAGCATTTCTTTGAAATTCAGCCTTATTACGCCAAAAATATTATTGTAGGCTTTGCCCGCTTGGGCGGAAAACCGATAGGCATTGTAGCCAATCAACCGGCTGTGTTGGCTGGCGTTCTGGATATCGACAGCTCCATCAAAGCCGCACGCTTTGTACGTTTCTGTGATGCCTTCAATATTCCATTGATTACTTTTGAAGATGTTCCCGGCTTTTTGCCTGGAACCACGCAGGAGTTTGGCGGCATTATCAAGCATGGCGCAAAACTACTATTTGCCTTTGCTGAAGCCACTGTGCCAAAGCTCACCGTGATTACCCGCAAGGCATATGGTGGTGCTTACGATGTGATGTCGAGCAAGCATATTGGTGCCGATATGAATTTTGCTTTTCCGACAGCCGAAATTGCCGTGATGGGTCCCGAAGGTGCTGTAAATATTATTTACCGTGACAAACTCAGTGAAGCCGAACGCGAAAAAGCCATTGAAGATTATCGCCTCACTTTTGCAAGTCCATACAAGGCTGCTGCTTTGGGTTTTATCGACGAAATTATCAGGCCAAGAGATACCCGTAAAAAATTGATTCAGGCTTTGGAGATGACCCGGACGAAATCAAAGGTAAATCCGGCAAAAAAGCATGGAAATATCCCTTTATAAAACGAAATAACTTTGTTTTAAGGCTGTTCGAAAAATTTTTGGACAGCCTTTTTAGTTTCTGTTTTTCAGTAGCTTATAAAAACTTTCCATCGTTTTGGCAAACGAACGGTTTACAATTGGATCCTGTATCCAGCGCGGAAACTGTGGTGGTGCAGTCGAAAATGCCGAGAACTCAATATAAGTGACATCTTTTTGCCAGGAATATACTTTCCACACCCCTTCGTAATGCCCGAAATCATTGATTTTACAATCAAAAGGTGGTTTATACTTGTCGCTGCTATTGATCTTAAAGGAATAAAGTGGTAAAAAAGAATGCTTTTGTTCACGCACTTCATTGATAAGGTATTTGTTGCGCAATGGCCAGGGCAACTTGAAAATCAAAAATATGACCCATAAATTATTGTCGGCTGACTTGATAAGCTGTGCTTCACTAACGGCGTTCATCCATTTGGGAATAAGCTTGTAATCCCGAATCACAGCAGCTACCTGCTTAGGCGAAACGCCCTGTACGATCATCCGGGCTTTGCGTTCAATAACTTTTGAGCCATCATTTAAGGTCAACCAGCGAAATTGTGTGAGGATGTAATCGCTTTCAATCATCCGCTCCCAGCTGGAATGACTTACCACAAAGACTTCTGCAGTTTCGCTTTCGCTCGCCGAAATACTTACATAAGCCGCTAAGGGACTTATGTTTAGCAGAAATAAAATCAATAAAAAACGTTCAAAAGTGCTGCTGGTTTTTATCATCGAGTACTACAAAAGTAAGTGATGAAAGCATATAACGCAAAAAACAAAACATAATTTATTGAATGTAACCCACTTTTATACAATAGATTATTGACAAAATAGCAGTCGTATTTATGGAGTTTTTCAGATTTTTTCAATGTAAATCCATTCTATTTGGGTTACTTTTGTGTTTATAAATTTGAAAACAAAAAACTATGTTTAACCTTACAGACTGGATTCATATTGATATTTATAATTATGTTGTACTGCCACTTCTGATTGCGATAGCGCGCATTATGGACGTTAGTGTTGGAACGATCCGATTAATTTTTGTATCGCGTGGCTATAAATACCTGGCGCCGGCTTTGGGTTTCGTTGAAGTAATTATATGGCTATTGGCCATTGGCCAGATCATGCAGCAGCTTGATAATTTTATGAGCTATATCGGCTATGGCGGAGGTTTTGCGATGGGAAATTACATTGGCATTATCCTAGTCGAGAAAATGTCGATAGGCACGGTGGTAGTTCGGGTTATTCCTAAAAAAGACGTCTCGAACCTGATCGATCACCTGCGTGAAGCCAATTATGGCGTAACTTCTGTTTCTGCCGAAGGCAAAAGCGGGCCGGTTCAAATGATATTCAGTATCGTCAAGAAAAAAAATCTTAATGAAATGCTCGAGATCATCAACGAATACAATCCCAATGCTTTTTACACTATCGAAGAGGTGCAAACGGTAAACGAAGGCCACTTTAAAGTAAACCAAAACAAGAACCCCTTCTTGGGAGGCATTTTTAACCTGGGCCAGGTGCGCAAATAAGAGAATAGCTGTAGTCAAGACAATTCTTATTCTGACGTGTCTTATTATCCGTGTTACCTTTATGTAATACGATGATATTGTATTTATTAAAAGATTTCTCTGCTTACAGTAAAAACGCTGTTAAACGGTTCTTAAAGGGAAAACATCCAGTCTGTTGACGCCTAAATATAAATAGGTGCAAGAGCTTGTTCCAAACATTTGTAAATCGGCTGAATCAATTACAAAAGCTTACAAACCGTAGCTAAACACTATATTGAGTTTTCAGCAGCCACTATTTATACGAGGAAACACTTGACATGGCGTGTTATTTTTTGTAACTTTAATGCAAATCAATACTTAAAAGCCATGATCAGTTATAAAACACCACAGGCTGATCTTGAGAGTAAGAAAGGCCTGTTTTTCGAGCTTGGGTTAATCATAAGCCTGCTAATAGTTTTCTTTGTCTTTCAGGTGAAACGTCCAAATCAGGTTCGTGATTTGGATTTTAACCGCAGTGAGCTGCAACTTGTGCAGGAAGAAATGATCCAGACCACACAGCCCAAACCTCCGCCACCGCCAGCGCAGGCGCCTAAGCAACAAATCACACTTTTAACCGTGGTTGACGACAAAGTGGAAGTGGATGCCGACCTGCAAATACAAGCGGAAGTGGATCAAACGACCGTTATTCCGGAGTATATTCCTATCGAAAGACCACCAGAGGAAGAAGCGATTGTGGAACAGGAAATTTTCCGAATTGTTGAAGAACAGCCGGAGTTTCCGGGAGGTGATGCAGCGCGTATCCAATATTTTGCCAGCGAAACAAAGTACCCCCAGCTTGCCAAAGAAAACGGTATTCAGGGCATCGTGTATGTTAGTTTTGTTGTAGAACCCGATGGTTCTACCTCTAATGTAATTATTTTGCGCGGCATTGGCGGCGGCTGTGATGAGGAAGCAATGCGTGTAGTAAAACAAATGCCAGCCTGGAAGCCGGGCAAGCAACGCAACAGACCTGTACGTGTGAGTTTTACACTGCCGGTGCGCTTTACCTTACTATAAAAGTTTTTGGCCAAAGAAATTCTGGCTGAACCAGTTGCCCAATGCCTCTTTAAAAGGAATTATTTGCATCTTTGCAACACTATGTTTATACGCTTGGGAAGGTTATTTTTAGCCATGATTTTGGTGCTGCTTTTGAGCTTTATATTGCAGCAATGCGCCAATCCGGTGATGCCCAGAGGCGGCCCTAAAGATGAAGAACCACCAAGTGTTGTAGAGTCAAAACCTGCCAATAGATCAGTAAATTTCAAAGGGAAAACGATAGAAATTACTTTTGATGAGTTTGTGAAGCTCTCCAACACTCAAAAAGAGGTGCTGATTTCGCCTCCGCTTAACAAAAATCCGGAGTATCGTCTGCGTGGAAAAACCCTGCAAATAAAATTTGAGGAAGCACTCGTTCCCAAAACAACTTACACCATCTTTTTCGGCAATGCCATTGGCGACCTCACCGAAAATAACCCAATAAGTGGCTACAGCTTTGTATTCTCCACCGGGCCGGTGCTCGATTCTATGTCGATAGAAGGCCTTGTGAATAATGCCTTCGATTTAGTGCCTCCCGAAGCCGCTTTTGTAATGCTTTATGATCGCGCACCCGATACTATTCCTGCAGATTCACTGCCTTATTTGTTGCGGCCTTTATATGTGGCCCGAACGGACAAAGAAGGACATTTTAAGCTGACAAATCTAAAAGATACTGCTTACAAAATATTTGTAATCAGCGATATGAATAGTAATTTTTTATACGATATGCCCGGCGAAAAAATTGCTTTCTTAGATACTTTAATTACACCAATTTATAAAAAACCATCAGTGCATGAGAGCGTTAAAGCATTGTCTGATAGTCTTTTGTTGTTATCCGACAGCCTGAATCCAGAAAAACGCGACAGTCTTGAAATGGTTTTTAAGCTGGAAGCAATCAGTGATAGCGTTTTGGCTGCCGTTGGCGACAGCCTTGTAGCAGATTCTGTAATCCTGCCACCGCTTGAAAGCGCGCTCGATTTGCGGCTCTTTATGTTTGAGGAACAAGATTCGGTACAGCGTTTGTTACGCGCCGAACTTGTAAGGAAAGGCCTGCTGCGCTTTGCTTTCAGATATCCGGTAACAAAAATGGAAATAGAGCCATTAAACGCCTTGCCCGACAGCTTCAACTTGATCGAATCCTATACAAAATCGCGTGATACCTTGTTTTGGTATTTTAATCCGGCCATCAGCGACAGCTTATTTTTAAGCCTAAAACAGGATACGCTAATGCTCGACACCTTGAAATTGACGCTTGCCGAAAAGAAAACGCAAGGTAACAAACGCAAAAAGGAAGAAGATATAGTAAAAGCCAATCGCCTTTCAATTACGACCAATGCCGGCGGGCGGCGCATTAATTTGCCTGCAAAATTATTCCTGAACTTCGACGAACCCATCATCGAAATAAACATGCGCGACACCACTTGGCTTATCATAGATAAGGACACCATTTTTAACCGCTTGCGTTTTGTAAAAATTGATTCGGTGGGAATGAAATTTGCGCTGGACACGCTCTTAACCGCCGAAAGCAACTATACTATCCGCTTCCCGGATTCGGTGTTTTTTGGGTATAGCGGCAAAACCAACGACACCACCCAGATCAATTTCAGTGTGCCGGCAGAAGATCAATATGGCCATTTGTATGTCGATTTTACCATACCCGACAGCAGCAAACAATATATTGTACAGCTGATGAGCGATAAGGAAATCGTACTGAGCCAGATCGTTGTGAAAGCCTCGCAGCGCCTACATTTCCCTTATTTGCTGCCTGTGAAATACCTGCTCAAAATTATTGAAGACCGCAACTTTAATGGACGCTGGGACACCGGCGATTACCTAAAAAATCAACAGCCGGAGCGGGTGAATTATTTCCCAAAAGAGATAGAAATCCGAGCAAATTGGGATATTGAAGAAAGCTGGTCGCCGAAATTTGATCGCGACAAATAAGTTTTGGTTCGGAAACATGAAAGAGGCTGCCACCGGTTACCCCTAAGAATATTGTTTAACAATCCTTACACTTGTCGATACAATCGATAATGTCGGCGAGGGTCGTATTTCTGAGTGAATAATAGATTTTTTTACCGTCTCTTTTGGCATCCAGCACACCTTTGTTTTTCATAATATTCAGGTGATGTGAAGCTGCTGCCTGCTCAATTTCTAAATGTAGATAAATTTCTGTAACACTCATTTTCGAGTTTTTTGTCAACATTTCGATGATGGCAAGCCGCACCGGATGTGCAATCGCGCGCAGTCGGCCAGCTACTTTTTCAAGTTTTTGTATGCTTTGTTCGCTAATTGTGAGTGTTTCCATGCCTTAATTTTCGACAAAAATACACAACTTCTATTCGCACATAACTTCATATGTATATATGAGTTAAGAAACGGGCTAATATAAAAGCGGTCTAAATAAGACTTTGTAAAAGAATATTCACATAATGAGAGATAATCAGCCTTTCCGAAGATAAAAGAGTGATGTTTTTTGTCCTAAGCACTCAATTCCGTAAACGCAAACTTGCCCCCATCAAACAGGCCTTTGTCGCTCAGTTTGAGTTGCGGGATAACCAACAGCGCCATAAAAGAAAGTGTCATAAACGGGGCGTGCAGCGTGGCGCCAAGCGCTTTAGCGGCGCCATCAACTTTTTCATAAGCATCGGCCACTTCATAGCCGCTTTTGTTGCTCATCAGTCCGGCCACCGGAAGCGGAAGCAAATGGGCCGATTCTGCATCGCAGGCTACCACGCCGCCTTTGCTTTCAATCAGTAAGTTTACGGCTTTGGCCATGCTTGAATCATCAACGCCTGTTACAATAATATTGTGGCTGTCGTGTGCCACCGTGGAAGCAATGGCGCCGCGTTTGAGTCCAATGTTCTTTATGAAAGCAATTGCCGGAGCGGCTTTTTTGTAGCGGTTGATTACCGCAATCTTTAAAATATCATCCGCCACATTACTCACCATATTTTCACCCTCAACTTTGGCTTTTCCAATAAAGGTGTTGGTAATCAATTGTCCTTCTAATGCCTCAATTACTTTGATGCTTTTGCCTTTGTTCTGCACGAAAAAGTCAGCGGCGCTAAGCTTTTCAGCGACAAAATTATTTGGTGTAGCGGCCAAAGCTGCTTCTATCAAACTCTTGCCATTTTCGGCTACCAACTCACCATTGATATAGGTTTTCAGCACATTAAAATCGCTGAGTGAATCCACAACAATCATATCTGCCGGATCGCCAACTTGCAGTGTCCCAACTTCTAAATCGTAATGTGCGATAGGATTCAGGATAGCACTTCTGAGTACCTGAATCGGATCGTATCCTTTGGCAATAGCGCGTTTCACGAGTTGGTTGATATGGCCACGTACCAAATCATCTGGATGTTTATCGTCGCTGCAAAAAAGTACTTTGTCGGCATGATCTTTCATCAGGTCTATCAAAGCCTCAAAGTTTTTGGCGGCACTGCCTTCGCGGATTTGAATCTTCATGCCATACTTAATCTTATCCAGTGCTTCTTCCATCGTAAAGCATTCATGATCAGTTGTTATGCCAGCTTGGATATATTTTTGCGCCTGCTCTCCTTTTAGTCCGGGTGCGTGACCATCAATGGGTTTATTGTGTTTTTTGGCCACGGCCAATTTCCGCATCACCATTTCGTCCTGAAAAATCACGCCGGGATAGTTCATCATCTCGGCCATATATTTTATCTCGGGACGTGAAAGTAGCGTGTCCATATCATCAGGGCCGAGGTTGGCACCTGAAGATTCAAAAGCTGTTGCCGGCACACAACTTGGCGCACCAAAATAGAACTTAAACGGGACTTTTTTGCCGTTTTCAACCATATAATCAACGCCTGGAATGCCCAGCACATTGGCGATTTCGTGCGGATCGCTCACTGTTGCTACCGTGCCGTGAACAACAGCGAGGCGGGCAAACTCCGAAGGCACCAACATACTGCTTTCTATATGCACGTGGGCGTCAATCAGGCCTGGCAAAATAAAATGATCAGGCGCAGAAGCCGTTTTTTCAATTGTGGTTATTTTTCCGTTTTCAACTTTTATTGTTCCTGGAAATATCTCGTTGCGATGCAAATCAACGATTTGGCCGCTGATGGAATAGGAGTGGTGTGACATGTTTAAGTTTTTTGCAAATTTATGACTATTTAAAAAAACGCTAATCTTCTGCTTATGTTCAGAAAATTAGCGTCAAGTTCTCTAAAAAACTTATTGGTTTTTAGTGAGATAAATCCTAAAAGCGATAACTAAGCCCTAAGTTTAAAATTCCTTTAGCACCTAAGCCCAACTCAGCCGATCCTCCGAAGGCTTTCCCCACGCGCATTCCAATGACGTTGAGATGGAAATTAAAGGTGGCTTCACTGGCAGAAGATCCCGGAACATCGGTTTTGGATGAGTCGAAATCCTGGTTTAAAATAGTTACGCCAACACCCACGCCCGAATAGATTTGCACCCATTCTGCTGTAACATATTCAAAACTGATTTCGGGTAAGATTGTAAAATAGTGATTTTTAATATTCCCCACCTTTTCTCCCAAAGAAGAAACATCTTTGGTAATAGATTGATACGAAAATAACCCACCAAGCTTAATCACCTTGCCCTGAGAATGCCAGTATTCAAAGCCAATTGCGGAGCTATTTGATACATTGTCAGTAGAATAGCTACCGATGGTTATCGCTTCAACAATCAAGTCGCTAAAAAAATCGCCAAAGTCAGAAGTAGTGATAAAACCTGCGCTTGCCCTAACTTCATGGTTTTGCGCGCTGAGCGGAGCAATAAACAGTAAGACCACGATAGTAATAAGTAGTTGTTTCTTTTTCATAGCATTGTTTTGCGCAAAACTATGAAAATAAGTTATGGCACAACATAAATAGGTTAAATTATAAATCGGGGTGATAAATTTTTTCAGGTATTTATTATGCTGCTAATCAGCGTACTAAAGACCGTGATTTTTTGCCAATATAAAACAAGCTCATTTTTAAACCTTTTTTTTTACACGTTTTTATTCCTTATTTTTGAGGCCATCATAAGCCGTCTATGTTATGAAAAATAAGCCAAATAGCCCGAACCACTCCCTTTTGCAGCTTTTATGCTGCCCTGTTTCACCATTTTGTGCTATGTCGGCTTTTCCAAAGAACAGACTTCAAAAGACAAGCAGCACGCGTGCTAAAATAGTATCCTCCATCTTTTTTACCTGCAAAAACCGTTTCATATTACCGGGCTTCCGGTTTTGGCAGTGATGCCGGAGGCCAGTATTGTCTGCTGCTGAAGTTTGATTGAAGACAAACACAAAAGTTAAAACGATGAAAAATAAATTCATACTACTATTGCTACTTGCAGCAATAGGCCTGCCGTTTGGTGGGTTTTCGCAGGAATATGTTCCATTTGTTGATACTATCAAAGATTGGAATGTAACGAATACCTCTTATAGTTATGGTGGCTCCGTTGCTACAATAAACACCATGAAACTCCATATCTCATCCAGTGATACAATCATCAATGATACCGCGTATTACAAGCTAATCAATACCGGGCAATATAATTTTTTCTTGCCCGAGGGCATCATTGGATTTATCCGTGAGGATACAGCCGGAAGAAAAGTTTATTTCAGGGAAAGCACCTATGCTTTTTACCCCCCAATAGACAGACTCCTTTATGACTTTTCACTCGAGCAGGGTGATACAACCGAAATTTTCGGCCTTCACCATTGTCTCACACACGCTAACACTTACAGGGTTTCATCAACCGGCATCCTAACGCTGTTGAATGGTGAGGAGCGAAAAACCTGGCAGCTCATTCCACTTGCAGGAAGTTCGGGCGAAGCCGACGAATGGATTGAAGGCATAGGAAGTCTTAATGGGCTTATGTTTCCGGGATGCTACGAACTCTCAACTATTTCTATTTCTTTCAATTTGCTTTGTTATTATGAAGGTGGAGACAATTTGTACCTATCTCATGGAGATACTTGTTTTATTGATTTTACAACAGGACTTGAAACAAATCTAAAAAGTAAAGTAAAACTGTACCCTAATCCCGCTAAGGATTTCTTATTCTTAGAATTTGATGATAAGGCAGACAACTGTAAGCATTATGCTATCTTTTCAGCAGATGGCTTGAAAATATCAGAAGGCAAATCATGTGATGAAAAAGTTTCAATACCAGTAAGCCACTTAAGAAATGGCATCTACCATATAAATATTTTCAACCAATTCTATGCTATAAACAAAACATTTATCAAAACTGATTAAAAACAAGCTCGTATGAAAAAAATGAAAGCATTTTTCACTATGCTATTTGTTTTACTCTTCTTCTTTTCAAATAATTATAATGCACATGCCCAGTTTGAGATTAACTGGCAGTTTTGTTATGGGGAAGTGATGGTGGACAATGCTTATTGTTCCTTGTTGGTTGAAGACGGTTATCTGGTGGGTGGCCAAAGGAATCATTACCCCTTTTTACTCAAAGTTGATTTTGAAGGAAATTTAGTGTGGGAAAAGTTGTATTATGGCGAAAATCTCGAGGGGGGGGGGGTAACTCATATTATTGCTACATCATCCGGTGACATTAATCTGGTTGGTTTAATTAAAAGCATTGATGGGAGTAACTATACACAATTTGGAGTTTTTAAAGTAGATACACAGGGCGAAATTATATGGGTAAAAACCTATGGGGCGGCAACTACAACTGATCACTTGACCTCGGCCATACTCACCCATGATGGTGGTTTGGTTATTGGAGGCTCCATCAATGGCGGAGGTGGTGATGTGAGCGTGTATTACGGCCTTAGGGATGCCTGGATCGTTAAAATTGACAGCTTAGGAAATATACTGTGGGATTTTACGATGGGAAGTGGTTCTGTGGAATTTACCTCCGCCATTCTTGAGACATCCGATCACAAACTGCTGATAAGTGTTAACAATTCGCATATATATGGCGAAACCAATATCAATTGCGACAATACCTATTGGGAAGGCACACTATTTATGCTTGATGCGGACGGACAGGAGCTGTGGCAAAACTGTTATGGGGGTACGTATGCTGATGTGTTTAACGATATATATGAACTGGATGACGGATTCCTATTGTTGGGTTCAAGCGAAAGTAACGATGGAGATTTAGAGGGAGCAGGCTGTCACTATACCGGCCCTACAGAACCCACAGACGATTTTTGGCTATCGAAAATAGATTTTGAAGGCAATATGTTGTGGTCAAAATGTTACGGGGGATATAATAGAGAACATGGCGATCAGATTATTCCTTACAAGAATGATGAATTTCTGCTTATTGGTAACACCCAATCTCACAGCGGAGACGTTAGTGGGAACAACTCCTTTCCCGGTCAATATGATATATGGATAGTGAAAGTAAACAGTATTGGTGAGCTTATTTGGGAGCAATGCTTTGGTGATCTTGGATGGGATATGTTGTATAGCGATGTTATACCGAATGGAGATAAGTATTTTTTTCCTGCCGCGTTCCCACAAGGATCGGGTAATAGCGGTATGGTATATTGCGGAGATGGTGGTCCATACTATATGTGGTTATTCGAGGTATCAGACATCACCGTTGGTCTGTCTGCGAACAGCGAACGCCCTGCTTTCCTAAGTGTGGTGCCGGATGCGTACGGCCAGGCCATAGCATTCAGGCGCAGCAGCCAACAACAGGAGCAGGGCAGCATAAGCATCAGCGATATCAATGGCCGCTTTATCGCCAGCATACCCATCAACAGCGAGGCAGCAGTATGGGATTGCAGCCATATTTGCAGCGGTGTTTATTTTTACCAATACCATTGCGGCAAGCATTACGAAAGCGGTAAAGTGATTGTGAGGCGGTGATTTTGTGATGATTGGTTAGATGGAAAAATTAAAACAAGCCATTAGTATACTTTTTTTATTTTTTGAATTAGCCCGCTGGTCGAATAGCCTTCTACCAGATCGATGGTTTCCACTTTTCCGCCTTTGGCGGTAACAATATCATAACCAACCACCTCTTCAGCTTTATAATCTTTGCCTTTGACCAGGATATCGGGCTGCACTTTTTTGATCAGCTCATAAGGCGTGGCTTCGTCAAAAAATACAATGGCATCGGTAAAATGCAAGGCGGCTAAAAGTGTGGCACGGGCATTCTCGTTCACCACAGGGCGCAACGGCCCTTTAATGCGGCTAACTGAAGCATCGGTATTGAGGCCAATAATCAACACATCGCCCAGGTCGGCGGCTTTGGATAAATAATCGATATGGCCGAGATGCAAAATATCGAAACAGCCGTTGGTAAACACGATTTTTTTTTGCTGAAAACGCCACAAAGCAAGCTCGCGTTCGAGCTGACGGGCATCAATAATTTTACGTTGAAGAATTTGTAGTTGAGTCATTTGCGGGTTTTTTATGGTCTGCAAAGAACATCCAAAGGTAAGCTAATCCGCCTACAATAACATTGAGCAGGGTTTGTCCGGCATGCGTAATGGCAACATAAGAACCGGCACCTAAGGGGTTTATAAAAAACAGTTCTACTAAAACGGCTTTCCCAATAAAGTGATAAGCACCGATCCCGCCAGGTACCGGCGCTACAATTCCGAGGCTTCCAATGGCCAGCAGCGTGATTCCGGCACGCAAACCCAGGTGTGAGGTTTCCGTCAACATATAAAGCGGAACCCAGGTCATTAGCACATAAAAAAACCAAATCATGACGGTATAAAATAGGAAAAGCCACTTTTGGCGCATCCGCTTGATGGTTTTCATTCCGTCGAGTAAACCCAAAATAAGCTCCTTAATTTTATCGTAAAAAGGAAGCTCTTGTATGTGGTCTTTGAAACGTTTTCGCAGGTAGTAAAGCACCAATAAGACAGCCATCACTGAGGCTAAAAATAAACTGACAGTGAGTCCGTTATGCGTAATAGAGTTTATAAAAGGTTCGGTCATTTTCAGCACAAATCCGCCCAGCATATCCCACTGAAAGGCCACTACGGCCAGCAGCAGAAACATCAGCACAATCAGATCGAAAAGCCGTTCGGAAATTACAGAACCAAAAAGCGCGTTGAACGAAATTTTTTCTTTGCGTGAAAGCACACCACAACGCATAAATTCGCCCATGCGCGGCACGGCTGTGTTGGCCAGGTAGCCAATCATCACTGCTGCAAAAGTTGTTGAAGTACGCGTTTTATAGCCCATGCTATTTATCAGCAGGTTCCACCTTAAAGCCCTGAAGATGTGTGATATGATAGCGAAGACAACAGCAAACCCCATCCACATATAGTTGGCCGTACGAATATCTTCCCACAAAGCATCAAGATTAATATTGCGGAAACTGAGCCATAAAAGCACCAGTCCCAGCAATAAAAAAATAAGGTATTTAAAGATGCTGATTAATTGCTTTTTCAAGACTTATTCGCTGATTTTGTTGTTGTCGTCAGGGAAAATAATGGCGGGTTTGAAGGTCTTGGCTTCTTCAAAATCCATGCTGGCATAGGAAACGATAATTACCTTGTCGCCAGCAGTGGCTTTGCGTGCCGCAGCTCCATTCAGAGAAATCATACCGCTACCTCTTTTGCCTTTAATCACATAAGTATCAAGACGTTCGCCATTGGTGATATTGTAGATGCTCACCCTTTCATTTTCGATCAGGTTGGCCGCTTCAATCAGGTCTTCATCAATGGCTATGCTTCCGATATAGTTCAAATCGGCCTGCATTATGGTGGCGCGGTGTATTTTAGATTTTAAAACTTCAATATTCATTAGTTAAATATTTGATTCCGAAAGCTTACGGATGCGGCTGCAAAATTATTAAAATATTCTGATATTGTCGATTAGTCTCACATTTCCCAGTTGCAGAGCTACGAATATCCTGGCTCCTAACACACTGTTCCAGTGTTCAAAAGGCTGTAAATCAACGTCATCAGCTACGGCAACATACTCCAAATTAAAAGATTCAATTTTATCTAATTCATTTTTGGCATATTGCTGCATTTCTTGCGGACTCAGCACATTGCGTAGTGTTGCGGCCTTACTCAGGATTTGATGGATACGCGGAGCAAGTTGTCGTTCGGCAGCATCTAACCGCCGGTTTCTGCTGCTCATCGCCAGTCCATCGCCCTCGCGAACGGTGGCACAGGGAACTATTTCCACGGGAAGCGACAGCTGTTTTGTCATGGCTTTGATGATTGCCAACTGCTGAAAATCTTTTTCACCAAAAAAGGCTTTGTCGGGTTTTACCATCTCGAAAAGCTTTTTCACGACTACGGCCACACCGTTAAAATGTCCGGGACGAAACGCGCCTTCCATCACGCTTGCCAGCTTCCCAAAGCGATAAACAGTGGTGTCGGGCTGCGGATACATCTCGTCCACATCAGGCGCGAACAAATAGTCGCAAGCTACCGTTTCCAGCAATTCTTTGTCGGTTTCGAGCGTGCGTGGATAGTTTTCCAAATCCGCCGGATTATTAAACTGAATCGGGTTCACGAAAATGCTCACCACTAAGATATCGGTTTCTTTTTTGGCCTGCCGCATCAATTCGAGGTGGCCTTGATGCAAAGCACCCATAGTGGGAACAAAACCGATGGTTTTTCCAGCCGTTTTTTCAGCCTCAATGGCGGCTTGCAGTGATTTCTTATGTTCAAAAACTTTCATTATAAAATGCTAAAATTACATTATCCAACTATGAAATTCAGGTCTGTAATCAGCGCAGCAGCTTTAACATATCAGCTTCGAGGCTGTTAACAGGCTGTTCGGTGATTCGGCCTTTCATTTGGCCGTTTAGATAAAAAATAAAAGTGGGAACGCGTTCAATTTCATAGATGTCTATGTCCAAATCCCGTGCTTCCTTTTGTGAATCAACACCAATCATCATAAGTTGCTCTTCAGAAAAGCCTAATGCATCGAGTAATTTCAAAAAGCGTGGCACCTGAATCTTACTATCAATGCACCAACTGGCTAATACCACTACAATTTCCAGTCCTTCAAGTTTGGTTTTTAATTGATTGGCTATTTCCTGATCCACCGTATAATTGTCATACTCCTTGCTATAATATTGAGCAAATTCGCCGGTTTGCAAACCTTCACGGCTTACAAAATCTACTAAAACTTCTCTGTTTCTAACTGTATCCATTATGTATTGATTGATTTCCTGTGCGTTAAGTGCTCCATTCATGGCGATAAAAACTAAGAAAAATAGCATCTTAGGTCTGAGTATCATAGGATAAGAATTTGATTTAAAAACAAAAAACACGACTTCAATATGCTGAAAATAAATGGGTTAAAAAATATTTCGCATTCATCAAGTTAATATTTCCGGTATTTGAATGATTAAGAACGCGAGGCAAAAGTAATAGGAATCTACACGCTGCCATAAAAAAGTAGGGAAAAATCGGAAAATTGGCTTACAAGCACAACAAAACCAGATGTTTATTTCCACAGCACCAATTCCCCACGGCTATTGTTTTTCATTTCATCAGGGATTGCCAGTTTTATTTCTTCGGCCAATTTGTCAATAAGCCTCCGTTTCACAAAATGCCTCGAATAGCAAATACTCACTTCGCGCAAGGGTTTTTTGTCGCTAAATGAAGTCACGTTTTTCAACCTGGACTCTGACATTTCGCGTACAGCCAGCTCGGGAATAATTGTAAATCCGCCCTCGCGGTTAATAATGCGCAGCAATGTTTCAATAGAACCGCCTTCCAGTTCAAAAGGCAGTTCGTGTTTGCTGGTGGGCTCAAGGGCGCAGAGGTTAATCACTTGTGAGCGAAAGCAATGGCCATCGCTCAGCAGCCAAATATCCGGCGTAGCCACATCAATTGCCTTGATAAAATGCTGCTGCAACAACGGATGGCCGGTTTGCGCATATATGAGCATTTCTTCGTAAAAAAGTGGTTCTTCCAAAATGGCCGGATCATTGTATGGCGTTACGAAAATTCCAACATCCAAGCTATCTTTCTTTAGCTTTTCAGCAATTTGATCGGTGATAAGCTCTTCCACTTTTAGGTTGACGAGTGGATAATGGCGCTTAAAATTTCCGGCAAAGAGCGGCAATAAATAAGGAGCCAGTGTGGGAATAATGCCAATGTGTAATTCGCCACTAACATCACCCAGGTATTGCTTGGCCATATTTTCAAGCCGTCCGGCTTCAGATACCACAATCTTAGCCTGATCTATTAAACGACGGCCAAAATCTGTTGGAATTAAAGGCTGTTTTTTACGATCAAATATTTTTATGCCGAAATGTTCTTCTAATTTCTTAACTTGCATGCTCAAAGTTGGCTGCGTCACGAAGCAGCTCGCCGCGGCCCTGGCAAAGTTGCGGTGATTGTCGAGAGCAATGATGTATTCCAACTGTATTATGGTTATCATGATATAGATTTTATTGATGTATTATTAGATATTATCAATTTGACAAATGTAGTAATTATAGCTAATTTTGTGCTTTAATATTTACAAATTATAAACCCCAAATTAAAACTTTATCAAAATGGAAGAACAATTAGTAACACAAATGCCACGCATCGGCGACATGGCGCCTGATTTTAAGTCAATGACAACTACCGGAATGATGCAATTTTCAGAACACATTAAAGGTAGCTGGACAATTCTTTTCTCACACCCTGCTGACTTTACTCCCGTTTGTACAACAGAGATGACAGGTTTTGCCGTACTGGAAGATGAGTTCAAAAAGATGAACACCAAATTGGTTGGTTTAAGCATCGACAGTATTCACTCTCATGTAGCCTGGGTAAACAACGTTAGAGAAAAAACTGGTATTTTCATGAAATTCCCCATCATTGCCGACATTGATATGAAGGTGTCAAAACTTTATGGCATGTTGCAACCGGGCGAAAGTGAAACAGCTGCAGTTCGTGCAGTATTCTTCATCGATCCTAACGGAAAAATTCGTTTGATCATGTATTATCCGTTGAATGTAGGCCGCAATATGGACGAAATTATTCGTGCTTTGGTGGCACTGCAAACAGCTGATGAGCATAAAGTAGCACTTCCACTCAACTGGAAACCAGGTGAAAAAGCCATCGTTCCACCACCAGTAACTATCGAGGCACTGGAAGAACGTCTCAAATCGAACTACGAAATGGTTGACTTTTATCTGGCTAAAAGAGACCTTTAAACCTTAATAAAATTCCTAAAAAGCCAGTTTAACAGCTGGCTTTCTTTGAACAAAACCGCTGATATGGCGATAATTAGTAATGAATTTATAACAAAAAAATTGACTATTATGAAGAAAATGAATGCAATAGGATTAGACCTGGAAAAATCAAAAGAAATGGCTGAAAAACTCAACGATTTATTAGCGAATTTTTCAGTTTACTATATGAACGTAAGAGGATTTCACTGGAACATCAAAGGTGAGAAATTCTTTATGCTTCACGAAAAATTTGAAGAGATCTACGATGATCTCGCGGAAAAAATTGATGAAATAGCCGAGCGCGTTCTCACACTTTCCTTCACACCTGCTCACGCTTACAGCACTTATATTGAGCAATCTCAAATTAAGGAAGTGAAAAATGTGAGCTGTGGCCGCGAAGCTGTTGAAAGTTTGCTAGAAGGCTTCCAAACGCTTATCATGAAAGAACGTGCCATTCTCGAAATGGCAGGCGATATGAGCGATGAAGGTACCAATGCCCTGATGAGTGATTATATCCGCGAACAGGAAAAAACGGTATGGATGCTCTCTTCTTTCCTGCAGAAGTAAATTTTTAGACAACTTATTTTTTAAAGGCCGGTCAACAAAAACCGGCCTTTTTTCGTTTAATCAACAAAGCTAAATCCTATGTCCAAACACGAAAACGCCCTTATTCACGAAAGCAGTCCGTATTTGCTGCAACACGCTCATAATCCAGTAAACTGGCAGCCTTGGAATGAAAAAGCGCTGGCCGAAGCCAAAACGCAAAACAAAATGATACTGGTCAGCATTGGCTATTCGGCTTGCCATTGGTGTCATGTAATGGAACACGAATCTTTTGAAGATGAAACTGTTGCTGCACTTATGAACAAACATTTTGTGTGTATAAAAGTTGATCGCGAAGAGCGCCCGGATGTAGATCAGTTTTTTATGGAGGCCGTGCAACTGCTTAGCGGCAGAGGCGGCTGGCCACTCAATTGCTTTGCGCTGCCTGATGGTCGTCCATTTTGGGGTGGCACCTATTTTAGAAAAGACCAATGGTTAGAGGTCTTGCACCATCTTTCTGGTCTTTTTGAGGAAAAAGATCGTGCGATTTTTGATCAGGCCGAACAGCTTACGCAAGGCATAAAAAAGAATCAATTTAAAGTACTTGACGAAAGCACAAAGTCCGATTTTAGCACTATTCCGACTGCGATGGCGCATAAATTGGAAACCCTACTCGACTACCAGGAAGGCGGAACCCGTGGCGCACCAAAGTTCCCGATGCCGGATTTGCTGTATTTTCAACTGCTGCTGAAAAATCAAAACACTAAAGTATTTGAGCAGGCCATTCTAAGCCTTCAAAAAATGGCCAAAGGCGGTATTTACGATCAGGTCGGCGGAGGTTTTGCACGCTATGCTGTTGACGAACGCTGGCATGTGCCGCATTTTGAGAAAATGCTTTACGACAATGCCCAGCTTATTGGCCTGTATGCCGAAGCCTGGAAATTGACTAAAAAACCACTTTTCGCAGAAGTGGTCAAGCAAAGTATTCAGTTCTGTGACCGTGAACTCTTAGGCGCTGAAGGTGCTTTTATGGCGGCTCTGGATGCTGATAGCGAAGGTGTTGAAGGTAAATTTTATGTCTGGAAAGCCGCTGAGTTTGATGAAGCTGTTGGCGAAAATGTAGCATTGATGGCAGAATTTTTCGGCATCGACAAAACGGCTTTATGGGAAGAAGGCAATAATGTATTGGTTCAGGCTTTTGATGCAGCAATTTTTGCAGCCGAAAAAGATTTGAGTTTGGAGGCTTTTCAGGAAATCAAATCTACCGCCTGTGAAAAACTGCTGAAATACCGCGCCAATCGCCATCGACCGGCCACCGACGACAAACGGCTGCTAAGCTGGAACGCGCTGATGATAAGCGGTTTGGTGAAAGCTGCAACAGTTTTTGAATGCCAGGACTGGCTTGTTAAAGCGGAAAAAGTTGCTGATTTTATTTGGAAAGAGATGCGCCAGCCCAATGGCGGATTATTCAGAAGCTGGAAAAATGGCGAAGCAAAAATTGCTGCTTTTCTGGATGACTACGCCTTTTTGATGCAGGCATTTATTGCGCTTTTTCAGCAGACCGGAAAGGTTTCTTATGCCTTACAGGCAAAAGATTTGCTTCATTTTGTGCTGGAACATTTTTATGTCGAAGAGCAACAAAGTTTTGCTTTCAGTACACGCGACAGCAACGAACTTCCCGTAAGTACTTTTGAGCAGCATGACAATGTGATTCCCTCGTCGAATGCCGCTATGGCAAAGGTTTTGGTAGAATTAGGAATGCTTTTCGAAGATCAAGAATATATTGAAATTGCTGAAAAAATGATTCAGCGGCAAACAGAGAAAATGACGACCTATCCCAGTAGTTTCAGTCATTGGGCGCAAGCTCTCATGCTTTTAGAAAAGCAGCAACTGATTGTAGTAAATGGAAGCGATGCTTTGCAGGCCGCACATGTTTTACGCCAACAACTTGATGATTTAACGCTGGTTATTACTGACGAAAGTCAACAGCTGCCAGCTGCAAAAACTAAGCCGCAGCAGAAAGAGCTGCGTTTATTTCTTTGTGATATAAAGGGTTGCAGACCGGCATTTAATAGTGTTGAAGCACTGATAGCTGAACTCAATAAAGTATAGGCTTAATCGTTTACATCGCTTATTTACTTGTGTTTGAGCGTCTAATAATGCAATTTTAGAACTTGAGACGTTTTACGAGAATTAAATTCTATTTTAAGCATCAAAACTCTATTTTTTACAGATTGACTCTGCAAAAAATCCTTTAGTGGAAGCTGATGCTTTCCGGCAGTAAGGCCTGGATAACGCTGTTTCCAAAGAACAATCCCGCTGAGGTCATAAATTGTTAAGTTAATGGCCGTGGCTTCTGGCAGCTCAATACTTATAACACTTTCCGGCCGCAAGGGATTTGGAAAAACATTTAGCTTAAAATCGCTTTCGACTGACGGGCTGTGTCCGACCGATAAAACTTCCATCACGCCCATATCCACGCGTCCGTGGGCAATACGTGGCACACCAAAAAAGTCAATTTCGGGGATGTTAAAACCAGTAGTGTCAGGCGTTCCGGCATTGAAACAAACACTGTTGGCATCAATTTTCCAGCCATTTTGTAAGGATGGATCTTCATTCAAATTATTCTCATACACGCCAATAAACGTGCTGCCTCCAAACCATTCGATTGCGCCCTGGACATTGCAATAATGAAATTCCGGCTTAGAAAACACATCCCAAACCCACACCTGCGAGCCCAGGCTGTCAAAGGTCGTATTGTTCCAAATGATGCTATTGGCGAGTATTGGATTGGCTTTTTCATTGCAATAATAACCGCCTCCCATTGCCGAGTTATTGCTTACAATGGTGAGGTTGGTCATCTTTGGCGAAGCCTCAATACAGGCAATTCCGCCACCAAAAAACGTTGAAGAATTTTCGTGAATCAGCAGGTTAGCTATTTGCCGGTTCGGTTCAGCACGCAAAAAACCAATGGCACCGCCTAATCCGCTGTGGTTCGCGCGAAATTCACAGTTAAGCAGGTGAGGATCGCTGTATTCAAAAGAAGCACCGCCACCAATGCCTGTGGAAACATTGTTCTGAAAAGTTGTTTCTACAATATCAGGAAGCGATGCCCTGAAGGCGGCTCCACCACCATAGCCGTAATCCATGCCATCATTGCCTGCAAAATTATTAGCAAACAGGCAGTTATTGATTAAAAAGTGTGATTTATTGGCGTAAACTGCTCCGCCTCTGTAAAATGCGTAATTGTGGTGAAACTCACAGTTTTCTATCCTGAGTTTACTAAAATTATCCACCTGCATCGCACCGCCATAGCCATTTATGGAATCTCCTGCCGCTTTGCCGTAATAAAAGAGGCAATGTTCAAAAATAGAGCTGTCGTTTTCAGCTGATGTGTATTCAAAATGAAATCCATCCCAACCGCCATTTGTGCTATGGTAATCCGAAAAGCCAGCAGTATCCGCAACTGTGAATAGAATTGGATTTTCGGCTGTGCCTGTTGCCTTAATATTGCCGGCCACCTGAATGCTATAATGGCCTTCAAAAAATACGGTGGTATTGGCTTCAATTAAAAGTTGCTGGCCATTGGGTATCAGCACATCACAACTCACGAAAACAGTATCGTAATCCCAGCTTCCGCTTTGATTGCCGCAAGCTGTAAAATTATTCTGGCTATTTGCTGTCCAACCGAAAAGTAGCAGCAAAACAATAAACATTGAGCGCATTTTGTTTAAGTTTTGGTTTAGGCGTAAAAGTAGTGAAAAAAGTCTCTTTCCCGCAGCGGAAAACTAGATTTTCCACTGCCAAGGCAATAAATTGTATTCACAAAATTAAAAGCTTCAACTCGCTATGCTAATTTCCGTTTATCAATATTTTGGCACGTTTCAGGGCACACTGAATATCTCTACAGTTATTTTCCTCGCCCAATAGATCAATGATTCCTGCTTTCCTGAGTTTGAGAAGCACTTGAGCTCCGGCTCCGGAAAGTACAGTTTTTGTATTGTGTTGTGCAGCACGATCAATAAAAGCATGCAAGTTGCTAAGACCGGTAGAATCAATAAAAGGCACACGTCTCAGACGAATGATGCGTACTTTAGGTGCTTTTCCTGCCAGTTTTTCAGCCTCCTCAAGTTTATTGGCAATACCAAAAAAGAAAGGTCCGTTCACTTCAAACACTTCAACACCTTCCGGGATTTGCAGACTTTCGCCTTCATCGGCCATCTCGTCGCTATCGTCTTCAACCACCATGTTTAGTACAGATACATCTGAGGTTTCGATGACGCGTTTCAGGAAAAGCAATACGGCCAGTAACAGTCCAAACTGAATGGCAACTGTGAGGTCGATAATCACCGTGAGGAAAAAAGTAGTCAGCAAAACCGCAATATCACTTTTACTATTTTTGAACAGGCCTTTGAATGAGCGCCATTCACTCATATTATAGGATACCACAATCAAAATTCCAGCCAGCACACTCATCGGGATAAGCTTAGCATATTTTCCAAAAAACAGCATTATCAGTAGTAAAACCAGGGCATGAATGATACCGGCTATTGGTGTTTTTCCGCCATTGCGGATATTGGTCATGGTGCGTGCAATGGCTCCAGTTGCTGGAATTCCACCAAACAGTGGTGAAACAATATTTGCGACTCCCTGTCCAATCAGCTCGGTATTGGAACGGTGTCGCCCGCCCGTAGCACCATCGGCTACCATAGCAGAAAGCAGCGATTCGATAGCACCCAGCATTGCAATGGTAAAGGCCGGCACCAGCAACTTGCTAAAGGTGGCAAAATTTACGAAGGGAATACTTGGCATCGGAATTCCACCTTTGATTTCGCCAAAACGGCTGCCAATAGTTTCAACGGGTAGCTCCCAAAAAGTGGTGGCCAGCGTGGCAAGTAGCAGTGCTATAATAGTTCCGGGTAATTTTTTATTGACTTTAGGCCAAAAAGCAATGACTAAAATAGTAAACAGGCCAAGAGCCAAAGAATACCAGTTTACACCATCAAAATTCAAAAAATAAAACTTCCATTTCTCAATAAAATCTGCCGGGACGGCTTGAGCAACCTGCAAACCAAAAAAGTCTTTGATTTGGGAAGAGAAGATCACCACAGCAATTCCGCTTGTAAAACCAACGATAATCGGGTAAGGCATAAAGCGAATTATTGTTCCCAGCCTCAACACGCCCATCATCACAAGCATTATACCAGCCATGATGGTTGCCACAATGAGGCCGTCCACACCAAATTGTTCCACAATACCGTAGATAATCACGATAAAAGCACCTGTTGGTCCGCCAATTTGCACACGACTTCCTCCCAAAGCGGAAATCAAAAATCCGCCAATCACCGCTGTAATCAGCCCGCGCTCCGGCGAAACGCCCGAGGCAATACCAAAAGCAATGGCCAGCGGCAGCGCCACTACACCTACAATAACGCCCGCGATTAAATCAGCAATAAATTGCTCGCGTGTGTAATTCCGAATTGTCGTAATTATCTTTGGATGAAATACTTGCTTTACAGATTTCACCCAGTTTTCCCTGATCATGGTTCTTCAATTATTAAAAGCTGCAAAGGTAAGGAGGACTTTGGATTGTTGTCCTCTAAAACCTGAATAAATTTAACCCCATGTTAGTCAACGGCATAGCTTTAGTCAGCAAAGACAAAATCCTGTTCTAAACCATAATTTCAGCTTTTCACAATTCTCTTGGTCTGGTTTTTGTTACCTTCGCTAAGTTTAAGCCAGAAAATCAATCCACATGAATTCAATACCCAAACAGTTCGGAACAATTTTAGCCATTATCCTATTGGCAATCAGTCATCAGGGTTTTTCATCAGCTACCGAAGCAAATTTTGAGCAAGAATGGAAAACCGTTGATCAGCTATTTCAAAAGGGACTGCCTAAGTCTGCTGCTGAAAAAATAGAAGACATTCGGGCGCAGGCCATCGCGCAGCAAAACCAAGCGCAGCTACTCAAAACGATTATTTATCAGTTTAAAGTCATAGAGCAAACTGTCGAGAACCCACTACCTGCCTCCATTGATTTTGCCAAAGCACAATTTAAGCTGCTCGACGCGCCTTCCACAGCGGTTTTGCATACGATGATTGCTGAACTTTACAGCAACTTTTATCAGCAAAACCGTTACCGGCTTCTCGAAAGGCAATATGAAACGCCCGCGCCCGGGAATGATTTGATGCTTTGGAATCTCAGCCAATTGCGCGATACCATCCAAAAGCACTATAAAAAATCGCTCCCTGAAATGGCTTCTTTTGATACGATTCCGCTCAAAAAATACGCTGCGATTTTGAGTAATACTGAAAAGGAATCGCTGGAATTGCAGCCTACTTTATTTGATTTCCTGGTACAACGCAGTATTCAATTTTACCTGACGGATGATGCCGGACTCAGTGATTCTAAAGCCTTTGATCAAAAGATTTTCGAGCAATTGTGGCTACCTGCTTCTGATTTTGCTTTGACCAAACTTTCTGTTATAAATAACGACAACCTCCGCGCCCTGCGGCTCATGCAGCCTCTATTGCGATCGAACCTGAGCCACCGCCATTACGAAGCCTATGTGTATAATGATTTGAAGCGTTTTGAAACCGTTTACGCGCTTTCAAATCAAGCTGATGCGGATCAAAAAATGTATCAGCAGGCTTTACAAAACTTACAGAAATATGCTGCTACGATGCCGGTTTCCACAGAAATAACTGCTGTTCGGGCCGCCTTTTTGATGCATCAACAAAATAGTAAGCCGCAGGATAGCAGCTTGTTAACCAATAATTCACGAGCTTTAGAATTGTGTGAAGCGGCGATTCAAAATTTCCCGGAGAGCAAAGGTGCAATCAAATGTAACCAGCTAAAAGCTACTATTTTAACCAAATCACTTCAGGTGGAGACGCAGGCTGTCGTTTTGCCTAATCAGGCTATTCCGGCAAAACTGGATTACAGAAATATACAGCAGGTTTTTTTTCGGCTGATAAAAATTAGCTCAGATCAGCTTGCCGAAATCCGAAAACAACCAGAAGTATTACAACAAAATGCCAGCCTTAGCAAACTCGCTGCTCTGAAATCATGGCATATTTCATTGCCTTTTGAGCCGGACTACAACGACCACAGCAGCTTGATTGCGCTTCCCGAATTAGAACAGGGATTGTATGTATTGCTGGCTTCACATCAACAATATTTTGCGGCAGAAGCAAGTGTTTTCGGAAGTTTTCAGGTGAGCAATTTGAGTTTTGTTCAGCATAAACAAGCCACTCAAAATCGTTTTTTTGTGCTCGACAGAAACAGCGGGAAGCCTGTAAGCAAAGTAACAGCAAATATTATGGTGCGCAATTATGATTATAAGTTGCGCGACTACGTGATTGAAAAGGTTCATACGGCCGAAACCGGAAAAGATGGCGGTTTTTCAGTAACAGAAAATGATAAAGTACCTGCTAACAGAGCGTTTTACGTAGAGCTATATTACAAAGGTGACACCTTGTACAGTGATAATTATTTTGATTTATACAACCGCAAAACAAACGACCGCAAGCAAACCAAAAGCTGGTTTTTTACAGACAGATCCATTTATCGGCCAGGCCAAACGGTTTATTTCAAAGGAATTACACTTGAAAAGCGAGATAAGGATTTTGAAATTGTGAGCGGGCAGCAAACAGAAGTTGAGTTATTGGATGCCAACAGTCAAAAAGTAGGTGCTTTACAATTGACTACCAATGATTTTGGAAGTTTTGACGGGCAGTTTGTGCTTCCCATTTCCGGCCTCAATGGCCAATATCGCCTGCGCAACAGCCATGGTTCTGCGTCCTTTGCCGTTGAGGCTTATAAGCGACCTGAATTTGAGGTGTTGCTAAAGGAACCCGAAAAGCAATTCAAGCTGAACGAAACAGTCATTATTGATGGTGAAGCGCGCGCTTTTGCCGGTTTTAAGCTCGACAGCGTTTGGGTTAATTACGTGGTGGAAAGAGCTGTCGATTTCCCGTATTGGCGCTATTGGTGGGGTATGCCGCCCTTTGGCGGACAGCCGGAAACCATCGCTTCGGGCAGTTTACAAACCAATCAGGAAGGCAAATTCGAGATTCCGGTTGACTTGCTCCCAAAACCTTCGGCGAAGGCACACGAGCAACCGATTTTTAACTATACTATTCGTGTTGATGTGCGCGACAAGCAGGGCGAAACCCGTTCGGCTCAGCTGCAATTGCGTGCTGGTTATCAGGCTTTGATGCTCACTACAAACTTGGAGGAATTGGTGAATCAGCAAAAAGCAGAAAAATACCAGCTTCATGCCCGCAATCTTCAAAGCAAAGCAGTGAAATCGACCGTTAAACGTAGTTTTTACCGTATTGATCCAGACAGCCGTTTTGAAACCAGCTTATGGAATTCTCTCGATCGGCAGTTGATTTCTGATGACAGCTTACGCATGCTTTTTCCATTGAAAAACTTTTACCCAAAACCTCTTGAAAAACAATCTAAGATATTGATTTACAGCGATGAAGTAAGCGTTGATGGACAGCAATTACTATTCCCGGAAAATGTCAAAAGCTGGCAAGCAGGCAGTTATATGCTTGTTCTGGAAGCCAAAGATAGTTTTGGTGCCGATGTGGAAAACAGTCAGCAATTCACGCTCTTTAATCCTCAATCAAAAAACGCTCTTCCAGCGGAGCTTTTTATGGCCACATTATCCGCTGATAGCGCACAACCCGGTCAGGAAATTCAATTTGTGATCAGCACAGATGCGCCTGATAGCAGGGTTTTGGTAGAAATCTGGTCAGCTGATACTTTACGGTTTTCCGAATGGATAAAAGCCGATCGCAAAATGATTCAACTACCTTATAAGATACAGGAAAGCGATCGCGGAAAGCTGAGTTTTCAGGCTGTGATGGTGCGTTTTAACGAAGTTTTCACCATTAATGAAGGCGTTTCGGTTCCTTTTGACAACCGCAAACTCGATATTGAACTGCTGAGCCTGCGCGATCAGTTGCAGCCCGGCGCTAACGAAAGCTGGGAGTTGATTATCCGCAATGCCAACAAGCAGGCGGCAAATGCTGAATTGCTGGCGGGAATGTATGATGCCTCGCTCGATCAAATCACGCCGCACAACTGGTATTTCGATTTATTGCCGGCAGTCCGGCTTCAGCGCTCCTGGTCGGCAGATCAGGGATTTTTTGCCAGCGGAAGCAACAACCTCTACCAGCCACGTCCGCAGATGGACTATTGGCAGCACGTTCCCCTTCCCGAAATCAATTATTTTGGGCTGTATATGTATTCGGGTCCTCGTTTTAAAAATCAGGGCAATATCGCTTATGGCGGCAGAGATGTATCCATGAGTGCTGTACTGGAATCCAATGTAGATGGGGAACAACCACCTGTTACAGAACAAGAAGAAATTATCGAGTTCGACGCTGAAAGCAAGGTAGAAAGCAAGTTGGAAACGACTGATGGCGTGCCGCCTTTACGGACTAATTTCAATGAAACGGCTTTCTTTTATCCACAACTCACCACCGATAAGGAAGGCCTTGTCCGTATTAAATTTACCACACCGGATGCACTCACCCGCTGGAAGCTGATACTGCTGGCGCATGACAAAAGCCTTAATTTCGGACAAAAAGAATACAGCTTCACAAGTAGCAAACCCCTGATGATCATGGGTAATTTGCCGCGTTTTTATTACGAAGGCGATACCGCTTACCTGATGGCGCGGGTGGTGAATACCGGCAACGAAATTATCACCGGAATTGCCCGTCTCGAATTGTTTGATGCTATCAGTATGGCGCCTTTGCAACTGCTTGCTGATGCGGTTCAGAAGCCTTTCGTGCAACTGAAGCCGGGTCAAAGCCGGGTAGTCAGCTGGCAGATTCAGCCGCAGGGAGACCATAATCTGATTGCGCTAAAATTTAGTGCCACAGCAGGACAATTTACAGATGCTGAGCAAAAAATCTTACCGGTTTTAAGCCGCAAAACCCTTGTTACCGAAACAAAGGTAATTACAGTGAAAGGCAACAGCAGTGCGGACTTTGTGCTTGAAAAACCACAATCAGATGAGGCTACCAGCAAACAATTGGTACTTAACCTCAGCAGCAATCCGGTTTGGTATGCTATTCAGGCCTTGCCTTATCTGGCCGAAAACAAGCGCGACAATGCCGATCAGGTTTTTTATCGCCTATATACCAATATGTTAGCAACACATATTGCCCAACAAATACCGCAGTTGATGGCTACCATTGAGCAATGGAAAAACCAGAGTCCCGAAGCCTTCTTATCGCAGCTTGAAAAAGACAATGAGCTGAAAAGTATTGTACTCAACGAAACGCCCTGGGTGCTGAATGCCAAAGATGAAGCCACTCAAAAAGCGCAGATTGCTTTGCTTTTCGACCTAAATAAATTGCGGTACGAGCAACAACAAAGCCTACAAAAATTAAAACTTTTACAACTAAATAATGGCGCCTGGCCTTGGTTTGAAGGCATGCCCGAAAGCCGGTTTATTACCCAAACTATTTTGCAAGGCTTTGGAGAATTGCTGCATTTAGGATTGGATAACAAACAGTTAGATGCTGACAGCCGACGAAGTATGGAACTCATTTCGCGCAAGGCGAGAAGTTTTATACAAGGCGAACTCACCGCGGATTATGTGAAGCTGCGTGAAAAATCAAAACTTGAAAATTACACACTCAGCAATACGCATTTGTCAGCACTTTATGCTTTGAGCTTTTTTAAAGTGATTGCCCCTGAGGGAGATACGGACGATGCACAGCGGTTTTTCCTGAAACATACAGGCAGCGACTGGCTCGATTTAAATCCTGGAATGCAAGCAATGGCGGCATTGGTTTTGAATAGAAATGGCCGCAAAGCAGATGCAGAATCAATTTTAGCTTCGTTGCGCGAGCGGGCTTTGGTGCAGGAAGATATAGGAATGTATTGGAAGCAAAAGCCCGGCTACTATTGGTATCAGGCGCCTATAGAAAATCAAAGTATGTTGATTGCTGCTTTTGATGAAATTGCCGGGAACAATGCCGAAACTGATCAAATGCGCCAATGGCTGCTGTCTCAAAAGCGCACCCAAAGCTGGGAAACTTCCCGCGCGACCGCAGAAGCCATTTACGCCATTTTACTGCGTGGAACAGATTGGATTGCTAATCAGAAAACACCTGTGGCAAGCCTTAACGGCAATGCCATATCTTTCAATAATAGCGAAGCCGGTACCGGATTTATACAAAAAGTGTGGCAGCAAAATGAGCTAAATGAAAATAGCTTTAGCCTTGAAATTGAAAATCCCAATCCGCAGATGATGTGGGGCGGTTTATTCCATCAATACGAAGCGGCGGCTGATGCTGTTCTTGCTTCCGGAGGGCCACTAAAAGTAGGTCGTAAACTCTTTAAAGAAGTAGTTTCAGGAACAGAAATAAAGCGTGAGCCTCTTACAAAAAGCAAGCTGAAAGTAGGCGATTTATTGGTTGTTCAACTTTATGTAGAAAGCGATCGCGACATGGAATACATCCATTTGCACGACCAGCGGGCAGCGGGTTTAGAACCGATTGAGCAGCTTTCAGGATATCAATTTAAGGATGGATTAGCCATGTATCAGGCTTCCGGCGACAGTGGAACTGATTTTTTTATCAACTGGCTTCCAAAAGGTAAATACTTGTTGGAATATAAGTTACGCGTCGGACAGGCTGGGAGTTTCAACAATGGTTTTGCCAGATTGCAGTCGTTTTATGTACCTGAATTTTCAAGTCATTCCGAAGGTGTTCGTCTGAAAATAGTAGAGTAAAACCAGGTAGGAAGTTGTTCAGTAGAAAAGCTAAAATCCCGCAATCATTGAAATTGATTTCAGTGATTGCGGGATTTGTTTTTTTGGACTGTCTTGTGAAAATCCAATAGAAAAAAGCTGTATGAGTCCTATTTTATTTCTGAAAGACCTTTAGTCAAAGCAAAACTATAAGGCCATAGGTATTTCCATCACCAAAACTTTGGTTTTAGTATTGGACTTTAAAGTGAAGCTTTCCGTATCCCAAACACCAATGGCATCGCGTTTGTCCAAGTTGTGGCCGGCCAGTTCAATTTGGCCTTCAATAACAAAAACATATACCCCATTTTCAGCATTTTTTAAGTTGTAGGTTTTGGATATGTTTTCATCAAAATAAGCCAGATAGAACCAGGCATTTTGGTGAATCCAAACACCCTGATCATCTGGACTGGGTGATAAAATTTGAAAAAAGCTGTTCTGTTTTTCAAGCTGTGCAATCGCAATCTGATCGTAGCGAGGTGTTACGTTTTTTTTATTGGGTATGATCCAGATTTGCAACAAGGAAAGCTCTTTGTCTGTATCCGCCCCACTAACTCCATCTTTCCGGCCTAATCTCCATCATCTATTTTTGTGGTCAAAAAGTATATGAAACGACAAGAGAAGTCAAAAGAGATGTTTTTAAAAGTAGAAGCATGGAAGCGCAGCGGCTTGACTATGTCAGAATACGCGCAATCACAGGGATATACGGCTTCTGGATTTGAGTACTGGGTAAGAAAATACCGTAAGCAGTTTAAGAAAGACAATGCTGAGTTTGTACAGATATTTCCATCTGCAAAAACCAAAACTGACCCCATTGAGCCGCATGCAGTAAAGCAAAGTCAGGGAGAGATTGTTTTTAGTTTTGCCAGCGGCATGACCATCACGATAAACCTTTAGCATGTTTGGATTTAGCACCAAGCTGCGTTATTATCTGTGTTGTCAGCCCGTGGATATGCGCAATGGCTTTGACGGACTGGCAGGTATTGTGCGTAATTTTCTGGCGAAAGACCCCATTTCGGGCGATGTTTTCGTGTTTTTAAACAAGCTACGCACCCATGTTAAGCTGCTTTATTGGGATGGCGATGGCTTCGCTTTGTATTATAAGCGATTAGAAAAGGGCAGATACAAGACACATAGAACTATTTGCGGGTCGAGCCATGAACTCAAAAGAGAGGAGTTAATGATGCTTCTGGAAGGTCTTTCGTTTGATAAAATGACAAAAAGTAAGCGATTTAAAATGAAGTAAAATAATGTAAATAAATCTTCTAAAACCCTTGACAATACAGTGTTTATGTGTATATTTGACACATGAACACAGCCCCAGAATCAGCTCATTTTGACCCTCAAATCCTTTTGGAAAAGGTAGCTTCTTTAGAGGCCGTACTTAGCCAAAAAGACAGTCTGCTGCAAGAGAAAGAATTATCCATTTCTTCTCTTACTGCCGAGCTTCAGGCCGAGAAGTTCAAATATGCCGAGCTGCAAAGGTTGATGTTCGGCAGCAAGCGCGAACGCTTTGAGTCGCCTTATAACGCCCAGCAACTACAGTTGGAATTTGACCCCCAAGCCATCGAGATTGAACAAGCCGTTGAACAGGAGCGCAAACTAATCAAGATTAGCTACATGCGCAAAAAGGCCAGGAAACCTCACCCAGGACGCATGCCCCTTCCTTCGCACCTAGCTGTTGTTGAGATCGTTATTGAGCCGGAAGAAGACACTACCGGCATGGTTTGTATTGGAAAGGAAATTACTGAGGAGCTGGATTTTACACCAGCCAGGTTGCATATCAACCGCTATATCCGCCCCACTTACATCACCCCAGAAGACGAGCAGTGCAAACAACGTCAGCTTATTGCCCCGCTCAACAGACCTATCAACAAATGTATCGCCAGTCCGGCACTTTTGTCGGCTATTTATGTTGATAAGTTCGTTTATCACCTGCCTTACTACCGGTTTCTTCAGCGATTGAGCCAAAATGGTGTTCAAATTCCTAAAAACACTTTTGAATCATGGGTAAAATTAGGAGCTGATTTAATAAAACCGCTTTACCAAGTACATCGTTTATATGTCTTTAGTCAGCTATACCAACAGATTGATGAATCGCCCATCAAAGTGCAGAAAACCGAAAAAAAGGGAGCCTTGCACCAGGGATATATGTGGGTGAGGTATGGGCCGCAAACAAAGATAGTGCTGTTTGAATATCACCACGGTAGATCGGCCGACAAGCCATTGGAGGACTTGTCCAGCTTCAAAGGCTTTGTTCAAACCGATGGTTATTCTGGCTACACATTCCTTGCAGAAGCAATGGGCATCACCCATGTTGCGTGCTGGGCTCATGCACGACGTTACTTTGACAAAGCACTTTCCAATGATCAGGCACGCGCTTCTAAAGTACTCAAGCTTATACAGCTATTGTATTTTATCGAAGCCATGGCCAGAGAAGACAATATGACCAACACGCAACGCCATGCGCTCAGGCTGGAGAAATCGTTGCCGATAATCAACCTAATTGGTAACTATATCTATACCGAAAGGGACAAGGTTTTACCCAAAAGCCCTATCGGCGTAGCTTTCAATTACTGCGCCAACAGGTGGACAAGCCTTCAGAACTACCTCAAAGATGGTATGCTTGAAATTGACAACAACCTGATCGAAAACTCCATCAGACCCTTAGCACTGGGGCGCAAGAACTACCTCTTTGCCGGAAGCCAACAGGCCGCCGAAAACATAGCTATGTTCTACAGCTTCTTCGGCACCTGCAAAAAACATGACATCGACCCACAGAAATGGCTCACCTACGTGATCAATAATATCAACGACACAAAATCCTCTCAACTCAATAGCCTGTTGCCGCACCTTATAGATAAAAGTTTAATTGAGTAATATGGAGTTGGTGGGGCGGATACATTTGGCAATGGATTAATTTCATCAACTAACTCAGGATTTGTTCCTCCCCACCGCACCCCCTTAATCCCCTAAAGGGGAGCTTTCGCGCGGGTTTCAATTGTCACTAAGTAAATTTTCACAAACAGTTACAATCTTGTCAACTACTTCTGTTAACCGATTAATCACTTCTTCATTCTTAAAACGAACTACTGCAATTCCGAATTTTTCCATTTCTGCTGTCCTGTTTTCGTCATAAGATTGTGCCTCTTTGCTATTATGTGTATCGCCATCCAGTTCAATAACAAGTTTAATCTTGTGACAATAAAAATCAGCAATAAACCTACCAATAGGATGCTGGCGGCGAAAATGTAATTTCAGAAGCTGGTTATTATTGAGTTTTCCCCAGAGTAATTTTTCCGGAATAGTGGTATTTCTCCTTAATTGATTTGCCCGATCAATAATCATTGCAGAAGCACCATAATACATTGTCAGCTTTACTGTGTCGCTTAGTCTAGCCATCAATCAAAAACCTACTCAATAAAATTCCAGTGAGACCATTGCTTTTCTACAACAGGACTTGTCAGCAGCTGTGGATGTTGCACTTCTTTGCGTTTTTCCAATAAAAACAAGGGAACTTCACGGCTGAGATAGGCTGATAAATCAGCGTAAGTAATATTTCCATTGGTTTCCTTTAATTTCTTTAACAGATAATAGGTAAATACACCATGTTTTTTGTCAATATCAAATTGCGATTTTTGTTCGCCTTCGCTTGAGCTGAATACGACCAGGTTGCCACTGAGCAAATCTTTATCCTGTGGCTTGATACGCACGGCAGCTTTGGCGGCAAGCAAGCCCTGGTTGCGTCCGGCGCCACTAAAGCAGGCATCCAGAAAAACAGTTACCCGCTCAGGGTTTTTTTCTGTCAAGCGGTGATACAAGCGGTCGATGCGAATACCGGCGTTTTCCACTTCAGCTGCGCTGATGTTAACGGGTAATAGGTAGGCATTGCCTGAATTATCAGGCACACCATGCCCGGAATAATAAAAGAAAACCTCTGCTTTGCCTTCACGCAACTCGATGATAGTTGCCAACCTGTTTAACTCCTGCTCGATCTGGTAATTTTGTGCATTAATCAGCGTGGTGATTTGGTTTTCAGGTATGCCAAGCACTTTTTTGGCGTAAGTTTCAAAAGAGCGGGCATCGCTGGTAGCAAAATCAACATTACTTTCTTTTTTAAGTCCTTTCTGATAAGTTGCATAGTCTTCATTTCCAATAATTAAGGCATAGCGATCAGGATACTTTTTATTGGTTTCCGGAATATCGCGGTCAACATCGGAGGTGAGTGTGGCTATCGTAATATTGCTTACCGCATCAGGAGCTTTTCCCTCAACGATTAATTTATTTCCTGAAGTGCTCTGGTTGATCTTAGCAGTAATAGTTCTGTTTTCGGAAAATCGGCCATAGCGCTCGCTTAACCTTATTTCAAGGGGAATCTCTGCGCTTTGGTAGCGGTCGTTTACGATCAGGTTATAGGTTATATTTTTGGTTTCGCCACCTTGCAAATCACCCAAGGGCAGTCGTTCATTTGCCGACATTAAAACAACATTTTCAGGAATCCTAATACTGACTTCCACATTTTCAGCTTTTCCAATTTGTGTGTTTTGCACCAGTATTTGTAAATCAAAAGGCCTCTTTTTTACCAAAGTACCACTTTCGCTGGTGATGGTGTAATCGTTCACTTTCACCAGAGGGCTCACAAATGCCCTGGAACTCACTTGAATTTCCTTTTCGTCCATATTGAACCCGTTGGGTTCTTCAATACCGATAACAAAAGTTATCAAGCCATCAGGAAGATCCATTCCGGCAGAAAGAGACAGAATAACTTTCTGCTTCCCCTTAACAGGAATTTTCGTCAAACTTTGGCGCTTATCAAAACTAAGTCCTGAAATAGCTGATTTTGTCTTCAGTGTCGCAACCAAACCAATGCCATCACCATAACCCGTGTTTTCAACTTCAAATTCAATCCGGCAAGCTTCGTTGGCATTGATCGCGCGATTTCCATCTTCATCAATAAACTGTAATGAACCCGAAACAAGTGTCAGAATTGGTGGCTTTGGCGGGTCTTTGCTGATGTTAAAACTTTGAGATTGGCTGCGTCCTGTAACTTCCTGTTGTCCAATAGCTTGAAGGCTGACAAGAACAAATAATACGAGTAATAAGCGTTTCATGGAGGGGAATATTGGTTTGACAGGGCTAAGGTAAAAAATAATTGCGTTAGTTATAAATTGTTTTTTCAAAATTGGCCGTAACAAAGTATTTAGCCTTTTTTCCAAAGTCTATCTATCTTTGCCCCTTAAACCAAAAAAATGACTTGGCCAGATATTACCGCTTTGATTGTTTCGGGTGTGTTCGTGGGTTTTATCAATACGCTTGCTGGCGGCGGCACCATTATTTCGCTCACCGTTTTTCTTATCCTCGGTCTGCCCATTGATGTGGCCAATGGCACCAATCGCATAGCGGTGATTCTTCAAAACATGACTTCCACACAGGCATTTCACCAAAAGAAGGTGATGAGCTGGAGAAAGGGGCTGATACTAGCTATCCCGGCAGTTTTCGGTTCTGTTATTGGTGCCCAGTTAGCAGTAGATATTGATCGCGAAACCTTCGAGAAAGCAATCGCCATAGTGATGTTGCTGATGATATTTTTCATGTTCTATAAGCCTTCGCAATTAGTATATGGCCGCGCCGATCTGCTCAATCGAAAAATTAACTGGAAAATACTCCTCGTCTTTTTCCTGATCGGAATTTATGGCGGCATGTTTCAGGTTGGCGTTGGTTATTTTTTGCTCGGAGCCTTGGTGTTTGGTGTTGGCTTCGACCTGGTAAAGGCCAATGCTGTAAAAGTCTTGATTGTATTGGTTTACACCATTTTCGCGCTGGCTGTTTTCGTGTTCAACGATGCCGTAAACTGGAAATTCGGCCTTATTCACGCCATTGGAAATGTGATTGGTGCTTATGTGGCGTCTCATATCGCGGTTCAAAAAGGAGCTGCTTTCGTGAAATGGGTTATCGTGGTGGTCATTTTGCTTACTTCTGCCCAATTGCTGGGATTGTATGACCTCAGCGATTTTATTGGTTTTATGATGAAATAGATAGCGCTAATCAGTGTATGAAAAGCAATAATGATAAGGATTAATCTTGATTAGCCTTTGTGAAGCTGTTACACAAAGAATCACAAAGAAGCCACAGAGTTTCACAGAGAGTAATGTTGAAATTTATTATACATTTTGATGCTGATTTTGCCTTTGTGTAGCTTTGAGTTTCTCCGGGTAACTTTGTGGAATAGCTTTTCACAAAGACCCACAAAGAAGCCACAGAGTTTCACGGAGTGATGTTCAAGATTGAAATACATTTTGACGCTCATTAGTTTCAAAAAGTTGTGTCCTGCATCAAAGCTCATCAAAATCACCTATTTTTGAGCTTGAAAAGGAAATACAAAAATCTTCCCACCATGAAAACTGCTTTTATTCCGCTTATCGCCTTATTAATTGTTGGACTTTCGGCCTGCCAGCCAAAACCTCAAGAAGTTGTTCCACCCGCTTATGCGTTGGTCATTCACGGAGGTGCCGGACTTATCAAAGCCGAAAATATGACGCCCGAGGCTGACAGCAACTACCGCGCTTCTTTGCTGGAAGCCTTAACTGCCGGCGAAACTATCTTAAAAAACGGCGGCACAAGCCTGGATGCCGTTACCACAGCCATCACCATTTTAGAAGATAACCCTTTGTTTAATGCAGGCCGCGGAGCAGTTTTCAATGCGCAAGGATTTATTGAGCACGATGCTTCTATCATGTCGGGTGCTGACAAAGATGCCGGTGCTGTTGGTGCTGTGCGCAATATTAAAAATCCCATTTTGGCTGCCCGAAAGGTGATGGAAGAAAGTCCGCATGTTTTTCTGGTGCGCGAAGGTGCAGAGCAGTTTGCCGCCTTGAAAGGTCTGCAAATCGTTGATCCTTCTTGGTTTATGACACACAATCAGCGTGAAAAATATGAGCAGACCAAAGCGACCCAGTTAGAAAGGGAATTTCCGCTTGGCGAAAAGCACGGAACCGTTGGTGCTGTTGCCTTAGATAAGTTTGGCAACCTGGCTGCCGGCACTTCAACAGGAGGCATGCACTTCAAGTATTCGGGCCGACTGGGCGATTCACCGGTGATCGGCGCCGGTACTTATGCCGACAACGAAACTTGCGCTGTTTCTGCCACGGGACACGGCGAGTACTTTATCCGATATGGCGTGGCGCACGACCTTTCTTCACGTATGAAATATGCCGGAATTAGTCTGGAAGCTGCTGCTGATCAAATTATTATGCAGGATTTGGTTAAACTGGATGCGGGCGGCGGAATTATCGCCATCGACAAGATGGGTAATATCTGCATGAAATTCAATACTGCCGGCATGTTTCGCGCCAGCGTAAAAGCAGGGGAGGAGGCATACATTGGCCTTTATGCTGAGCCTGATTCTGAAATGGAGGAATAAATCAGTTGATTTAAAAGATTTTACTGCTGATCGTACTGCTGCACCTCGTCGTGAATAAACTCCAAGGAAACGCTGGCTTCTTCAAACATCGCTTCTGATTCGGCTCCGGCATGGTATTTTCGTTCGCAAACCACCCGCTCAATGCCGCAGTTGATAATCAGCATGGCGCAGGTTCTGCAAGGCGTCATCCTGCAATATAAAGTGCTTTTATCCAGTGCTATACCACGGCGTGCAGCTTGTGTAATGGCGTTTTGTTCGGCATGAACCGTGCGCACACAATGTTGGGTTACGCTGCCATTTTCGTGTACGGTTTTTTTCATCAGGTGGCCCACATCATCGCAATGTGCCAGTCCGCGTGGCGAACCTACATAGCCGGTAACCAGAATTTGACGGTCTTTCACAATCACGCAGCCGCTTCGGCCACGGTCACAGGTGGCTCTGCTGGCTACTGAATCTGCCAGTTTCAGGAAATATTCGTCCCAGCTTGGGCGTTCATAAACTAGTTTTTGAGGCTGTTCGTCGGTGTTCATGCGTGTATGTTTTTTAGGGCGTTTTCAACTTGTTGATAGAGTTTTTCGATGTTGCCATTGTTTTCAAAAATTGCATCGGCCTGCTCAATACAGGCTTGTAAATTTTGTTTGTTCGGGTCGTCTGAGTGCATTTCGCGGGCCTCGTTGCTGCGGAAAGTCTCATAGCTCACGGCATCCGTTTCAGACTGTCGCAGTTTGATGCGTTCGTAGCGCACTTTTGGGTCGGCATCCACAGCCCAAAGGTAAAAGCGGCCTTTGCTGCGTAAGGATTTTATCTCGCCCGGCGTGCGGATGCTTTCTATCACGCAGTTTTTTCCACTTTTGGCGGCGCGCAGATAAAGCTGGTCGGTGATATAGCTCGGGCTGTGTTCGGCACGCAGAGCGTTGGCGGTTCGCGTCATGCTGTCGCGGTTCACGACCTGGCCTTTGGCTTCAATAATTTCAATGAGAAACGACCTCACCGAATAATGCAAAAATGCTTTTTCGCGGATAAGATATTCCACGATAGTTCCTTTTCCGGCACCTAAAGTTCCTGTTATGCCAATGACAATCAGTGATTTATTTACCATTGCTCTCGACTTTTATCGCCTTAATCCATTTGTCCATATCCACCGGCTCGAAATTACCCAATTTACTTAATAATGTGGTGGCCTCTTCCGAAACGATGATGGAATTGCGGTGTTCTTCTCGGACAAAACCTTCGGCCACGCCGTGATCCAAAAACTGGAGCAAATAATTAAAATAGCCATTGACATTAAGCAGGGCAAGTGGTTTTTCACTGAGCCGAAGCTGGGTCAACGTAAGCACTTCCGAAATCTCATCTAAAGTGCCAAAGCCGCCCGGCAAAGCCACAAAAGCATCCGACATCTCCAGCATACGGGTTTTGCGTTCGGACATATTATTCACCACAATCATCTCGTGCAGGCCGGTATGCGCCACCTCAATATCAATCAGGTGTTGCGGCATAACTCCAGTCACATAGCCACCATTCAAAATCATTGTATTGGCTAGCACTTTCATCAGCCCGACGGAAGCCCCACCATAAACAAGTCTAATCTTTTGTTCGGCAAGTAGTTTGCCGAAATCCTCGGCCAGTTGACGATATGCCGGATTGAAACCCATGCTGCTTCCGCAAAAAACACAAATTGTTTTCATAAAAAATTGTTTGGCTGGCAAAGTTAAACTTTAGGCTGGTATTTTGAGGCACTTTTATCCGCAAACTTGACGACAGATATGCTCAAAGGTATTTACAGCCGCTTCGATTATTTCATCCGGGAAATCAAAATCGGGATTATGCAAAGCGGGTTGATCGATGCCGGAGCCAATACCAAAGAGCGCGATTGGGCTGCATTCGCCAAATTGGCCAAAGTCTTCCGACCAACGAAAAGGCGTTTCAAGTTGATGCAGTTTCAGCTTGTTTTCTAAAGCCGCTTTTTCTACCATTGCCGTTGCTTCATGGTCGTTTACGGTGGCTGCGAAAGGCTCGTGGCGACTAAATTCCATTTCGAGTTTTGCTTTTGTTGCAATTTCTTGCGCAGCTTTCACACATTTCTGTTCCATCTGCTGCAGCGCCTCATCGGCAAAACTTCGGATGGTGATCCAGCATTCGGCTTGTCCGGGTGCTGTGCCAAAAGCTTGCTCTCCAAGCTTGGCATGCGTGATGGTGAGCAGTTGAAAGCGTTTGCTTTGCTGCCATTTTTTAACCAGCTCGGTGTAGCTGCCGATTATTTCGCTCAGGGCGGATGCGGGACTCAGGCCGGTTTCGGGCTGCGAAGCATGAGCCGTGCGCCCGTTGAGCTTTATTTTGATGCCTACCGAGGCTGCCGCAAAAGTGTCCTTTTTAACAACGATGGTGTTCAGTGCAAAGCCGGGCAAATTATGCAAGGCAAAAGCGATATCGGGTTTGATAGGGGCGAATTTTGGGTCGTTGATTATTTTTTCGGCACCTTCACCCGTTTCCTCAGCAGGCTGAAAAAGTAAGACTACTTCGCCTTTTTGTGGTCGCTTTTCAGCAAGCCGCATCGCCACACCGGCCATAATTGTGCTGTGGCCATCATGTCCGCATAGGTGTGCAACGCCTTCATTTTGAGATTTATACATCAGCGTTGACTTTTCAGTGATCGGTAAAGCATCCATATCAGCACGCAAAAGCACGCGTTTTCCTGCTTCTTTTCCTTTAAAAACAAAAGCCAGTCCGTGACCGCCAATGTTTTCAATGATTTGATCCGGATTTAGTGGCGTCAAGAATGCCTTGATAAAGGCCGAAGTCTGTTTCTCAAAGCCTGAAAGCTCTGGTTTTTGGTGCAGCTCACGCCGAAATGCGGTGAGTTTTTTAATGTTATAGAATTGATTCATCCCACAAATTTAAGGTTTTGTGGGTAAAGTGGTCTGTTTGGAAAACGACATTCAAGGCTTTCTGATAAAACTTTGATGTAGCGTTCGGATTCTTGGCAGTATTATGTGAAGACTATTTAATGCTCTGAAAATCATAAAATGACCTGGTATAAAGTCTATTACGATGGGAGTTGACCTGATGTGGTAAATTTTGGACAAAAAAAAGGCGCTACTTTTTTAGTAAGTAACGCCTTTAATCGTTTGTTGAAAACTTATTTCGATCGTCCTTTTAAGGTAGAGTAGTTGATACGAAAAGCACCGGCTTTTCTAAGCTCCTGCTTTACATCAGTAACAATACCCATTTTGGTTTCGTTGTGCACCTTCAATGAAGTAGTCAGGAAGTTACGATCGGCCTCGTTTCTGGCTTCGCGTTCGCGGGCAATAAACTCAGGAACGTCTTCCAGGCGTGAGAACTGATCGTTCAGCTGGATACGTGATTCAGTGCCATAAAGTGCTGAGTTGTTAGGAGGTCCCATGTAGATGTACATTACAAGCGATTTTTTCTCCAATTTCTGCACTTCAGTAGCTGTGGGAAGTGTCACTTTTACGCGCATTGTAACTTCTCGCATAACTGTTGTTACCATAAAGAAGAACAGTAGCATAAAGATAATATCGGGCAGGGATGAAGTGTTAATTGCCGGACTACCTTTACCTTTTTTCGTTTTGAATTTTGACATAAAACTATTCTCCTATATTTTCTGGTTCGGCTTCACTGATACGCACTGGAACTGCCTCATTGATAGCTTTTATTTCGGCTTCCTTGGTAAGATTATCGAACTTAGTTCCGAAGTATCTTTGAGACATATCGTCTTTTAATTCGTTAAAAGCACGTGCCAGCTCATTTTGCACCTGAATATACATATCGTAGGATGTTCCCCTATCATTTTTCAATGAGATAACGCCCTTGCTGGTATGTATTTCGCCAATGAGGTCAACGGTTTTAAGATCTGTTCCTGGATGCAGGGGATTGTCCGGAAAAACGGGGATCATAAAATTTTTGGCCACATCTTTAAGCGTACGAATGTCTCCGGGTTTGCCGTCAACCAGCAAACGGTCATTTTTATTGACAAGCACATTCAGGATGTTTCTTGCATTGATTTTAATGTCCTCATCAGGTTTTTCTACAGGTGGTGGAAGGCGGCGTGTAATACCTGAATCCACATCCATAGTAGTTGTAACAAGGAAGAAAATCAACAAAAGAAACGCAATATCAGCCATTGAGCCCGCATTTATTTCGGGTGATGTTCTTCTAGCCATAATTTTTTATTTAAAAATTTTGATAAAACTTGCGAAAATAACGGCTAAAATAGCAGCTGCTCCTGCAAAATAGGTAAAAATTAAACCCATTCCTACCAATTTTGAAGTGTGTGCATCTGTGTTTAATATTTGAAGTCGGGTTTCGCTAAAGCTGTTTCCTGCAATACTGTAGGAAATAAAGGCAAGAACTGCAACAAATCCTATGATTATCAATAATTTAATGCCGTTTTTTGGCACCAAAATGAAACCATAAACAGGTGAAATAATCGCAATTACAACACTGGCAATAAGTAGCACATAACCCCACTGCATAAAGACCTCTGTACTAAGTGTGTTTGTGTAGAACAGTATTGCCAGCACTGCTGACACTGCCAACAACACATAAAGCACCCAGCCTACGTATTTTGATAGTTTGTCAACCATAGTTATTATTTTTTGGCGTGTTTGTTCACAATGTCAATAAAGGATATCGAGCTATCTTCCATGTCGTTTACAAGATTGTCGATTTTTGATACGATGTAATTGTAAAATATTTGAAGAATAATAGCTACGATCAAACCGAATACGGTGGTCAAAAGCGCTACTTTAATACCGGTAGCTACAATTTGAGGTGAGATGTCGCCTGCAGCAGCAATATCATCGAAGGCCTGGATCATACCGATTACCGTACCCATAAACCCAAGCATAGGGGCAAGTGCGATAAAGAGTGAAATCCAGCTTACACCACTTTCGAGGCGGCCTGTGATTACTGAGCCATAGGATACGATAGATTTTTCAACCTCATCAATACCTGAATCGTAGCGAAGCAATCCCTGATAAAAGATACTGGCGACAGGTCCACGGGTATCGCGGCAAATGTCTTTAGCTTTTTCAACACCATCACTGTCAAGTGCTGTTGCAATGCTGGAGAGCAACTTCTTAGTGTTAGTAGTACTGAGTGTCAGGTAAATAATTCTTTCAATACTAATGGCTAAACCAAAAATAAGGGTAAGCAAAACAATACCCATAAATTCAGGACCTCCTTGAATAAATTGATCCTTAAGGACTTCGTGAAAAGTCGCAGGCTCTGGTTCAGCAACCATTTCTACAGTTTCTACTGCTGCCGGTTCAGCGGCAACTGCGGTTGTTTCAGCGGCAGCTGTGTCAGGCTCGGTATCCTGTGCAAACATGATATTGCTGATTCCCAAGGTCATCATACCTGCAATTGTAAGTAAAGCAATGATTTTTTTCATAGTTAAATAATGGTGTTGATTACTACTTTAAACTCAGTTTGAGTGGTTAATATTATTTGTTCAAACAATTCTGAAAGAACAAAAGTAAGAATAATATCAAAAAAACAAGCCTATTTTTCGTTAGAAATTAAAAATAAACAAAAATAGTGCGGAGAGAGTGGGATTCGAACCCACGATACCCTTTTGGAGTATACACACTTTCCAGGCGTGCGCCTTCAACCGCTCGGCCACCTCTCCGTATTCATTTGATCATTTCAATGAACGCTAATAGCTGCCAAAAGTACACATTTTTTCAGTTTCTGATCCACTTGAATTTTTTCCGCTGTTGTTTTGAGTAATTCTAAATTGGCTGCCAACAAAATTCGTAGGCAAATGGCTAATTCAATATAATTTTCTTTGTAATCACTTTGTTATCTGATTTAACACGAAGCAAATAGTGACCTGATTTTAGGTTTTCGATATTGATGATTCTATCGTGGGGAATAGCGCTGTCGATTACTTTTTTCCCAAGTGCATCAAACACACTGAAATAGGTGTAGTCAGTAGGTAAGTTATCCAGCTTAATCAAACCGCTTCCGGGATTAGGATAAATAGTGATTTCAGCTGTGCCCTCACCTAAACCTACATAAGTGGATGTAATTTCAATATCATCGATAAACATGCCTTGTTTGCTGACGTAGCCGTCACTTTTGAATCTGAAACGTAGTTGAACATAAGACAACCCAAGATAATCTTCAAAGTTGTAAAATTTTTGTGTCCAGCTGTTTTGATTTCCGGTAAAGGTTTCAAGTTTTGTCCAGTTTGTGCCGTTTGTTGTAACTTCCAAATACATAAAATCGTAATTGTTTTCCAGATCAAACTTCGTCCAGAAACTGAGGTTTGCGGCAGTCATATTGCTCATGTCAAGTGCGTTAAGCGTGGCTGTAGTTTCCACAGAGTTGGGATAATTACCCAGCGGACTTTCCGTTAAGGAATGGTTGCTGGAGTAATATTCAGTCGTTGTAAGCCCCCAGTCGCCGGTCAATTTCCAATAGGGCAGGCCGTTTTCAAAATCTATAAAAAGTGGTAGTGCAATAGGAGGGGCAGGGGTAGCACTGGCTGTGTTTGAAGGAAAAGATTCTTCACCACTTTCTTCATAAATGGCTGTAATATAATAGGTATATAGGATTTGGTTTTCCACATTTTCATCCAAATAGATGTTGAGCTCCGTAGAATCAACCAAGTCAGCGTCTTTATAAATTCTGAAATAGGCAGCGTCCACCAACGGAGACCATTCCAGGTTTACTTTTGCATCGCCAGGCATTGCCACAAGATTTCTTGGTGGGTTCAGCAGGTTTGCCATGGTAGCAATCGCAGCCAATGAAGCTTGTGTAAATACAATTGCCTGCTCTTCGTTATTGTAACTTGGCCCAATCAAATCGTTTGAAGTATGAATATAGGGGCTGTAGTTGTCGCTGTCTTCAAAAGGAAAAATTCCCATGAAGCCGTTGTTGTTAAATGAAGTGTGATCGCTGTCGCCGCCAACCAGCATGCCTTGTTCAATAGGGAAATCGGGTAGATAAACCTGAGAAACTCCGATATAAAAATCAGCTAATTCCTGGGCTGACGGCGGATAAATCAGGTCGGTATGGATATAGCTTCCGGGTTGCAGATAGCCAATCATATCGAGGTTAAAATAGCCATGAATGTCCATGCCTTGCTGTGCAGCTGCCTGGGCATAAGCAGCGCTTCCGTATAATCCGTATTCCTCACCGGAAAAGGAACAGAAAATTATTGTTCTATCAAAAGTATATTGACTTAAAATACGGGCCATTTCCAGTACGCCGGCTGTCCCGGAGGCGTTATCATCGGCTCCTGGAGCTGCACTTGTATTGCTGTAAGAATCATAATGCGCTCCTGTAATAATGTACTCGTCAGGATATTTTGTGCCTGTCAATGTTGCAATTACGTTATCGCTGGCACTACCACCGGGCATGCTGAAATCCTGTAATACCACTTCCAGACCCATAGCCTCATATTGCTGTTTAATCCAGTTTTGTGCTTCAACACTTGTGCTGGTATAGGCATCTCTGGTGCCATAATTTTCAAGGTGTTGCACTGTAGCAGTAATATTGCTGCCCGCTACTTCTTCCAATAGTCCTGCAACAAAGGGATCCGGATCAAAGTTGCGGTTGCTTGAGAAGGTGGACGATTTCGGCCAGCTGGCTCTAACACGCTGTATGCGTACTAAGCCGTCATTTTTTAAAGGATAAATTTGACCTTGGGTGCGCTCATTGATGTTTAATACTGCAAAGTTATCATGCTGATACAGGTTGGTTTGCGTTAGATTTTCTGCCTTGAGATGTGCAGAAAGTTCTGCTTTGTTACCGTAAACAATGTAGTAACTTTCATCTTCATGCCAGGCAGTTTCATCCAACACAAGACCTTGCCATTCAAATTGATCAGCAATGCTCGCAATCACAAAGCTTTGGCCTATGTGATGAACAGTAAAGTTGGGGTTTTCAACATAGTTTTTTAATTGAGCCTGATTGGAATAATCAATTAAAACCAATTTATCTGCCTGCACACTGAAAAAGAGGCTGACAAAAATAGCAGCTAATAATAAACGTTTCATTAAGCGTGGTTTAGGGTGAAAATACATTTATACCACAAACTTAATGGTTTTTAGGCTTGATCTGCGGTTTTATTGGGTGTTTGGGAACAATTTCTTTGTGAATAAAAGTAAACAACAATAAAAAAGCAGATTTGCTACAGCTTAAACAGTCATTTCTCCTCTAAGAGAGGTTTGCAAAAGCTGAATCACTTCTTTTCTCGAAAAACCCTGACCAATCAGATACATCAGTTTGGCCAATGCCGATTCGGTGGTGATATCGGAACCGCCAACCACACCTATGCGCTGAAGTTCAAAACTAGTTTCGTAGCGGCCAAGCTCAACAGCTCCTGATTTGCATTGGGTGACGTTAAATATGATAAGCCCATCATTAATCGCATTTTCCAACGCACTGATAAACCAGGGATCGGTGGGTGCATTGCCTGAGCCAAAAGTTTCCAAAATCAGGCCTTTAAGGCCGGGAATACCAAGCGTGGCTTTTACTGCTGATTCACTGAGTCCCGGGAAAAGTTTTAAAATAGTTACATTGTAATCTAGCTCGGTATGTATTTTAAGCTTCCTGAAGTTGTGCTTGAGGATCCTGTTTTTATTGTATTTGATGTGTACCCCAACTTCTGCCAGAAGCGGATAATTGCCTGATACAAAAGCATTAAAATGCTCTGCATTAAATTTTGTGGTGCGATTTCCACGCATCAGGTGGTTTTCAAAATAGATGCTTACCTCCGGCACTGTCGGCAATTCTTCGTCGCGGGCAGCAGCTATTTCTATGGCTGCCAAAAAGTTTTCTCGCCCATCGGTGCGTATTACTCCCATCGGCAGCTGCGAGCCAGTGAAAACAACCGGTTTATTCAAATTCTCGAGCATAAAACTCAGTGCTGATGCGGAATAAGCCATTGTATCTGATCCATGAAGCACTACAAAGCCATCATATATCTCATACTTTTCTTCAATAAGTTTGGCTAACTTGATCCAAAAAGCCGGTTTCATATTGGAAGAATCTACCAAAGGATCAAAGGAATGGACATCAATATTATAGCCAAAATCCTTCAAAACAGGCATCTGCTCGTAAATTTCGTTAAAGTTAAATGGCGACAATGCACCCGTCACAGGGTTTTGTGTCATGCCAATGGTTCCTCCGGTATAAATTACCAGTAATGAGGTGTTGTGTTCTTGAATCATAATTTATTTAACTTGAAAAGTTCAACGGCATTTTGTGTGGTTTGCCGGGCAATTTCTTCCAGGCTCAACTGTTTGATGGTGGCAAGTTTTAGCGCTGTCTCAATCATATAGGCGCTTTCGTTGCGCTTGCCCCTGTAAGGAACCGGCGGTAAAAAGGGTGCGTCGGTCTCCAAAATCAGGTGCTTCATATCAATTTGGCTGATGATCTCGGGCAGCGTTGATTTTTTATAGGTAAGCACTCCGCCAATGCCGAGCAAAAAGCCCAGATCAACAGCGCGCTGTGCTTCTTCCAAATTTCCTGTAAAGCAGTGTAAAACCCCTTTTAAGCGGCCATCCTGTGCCTTCGCAATTTCATCCAGCATCTCCGGAAAGGCCTCGCGGGTGTGGATAGCAACAGGAAGATTTAGTTTTTTGGCCCAGTCAAATTGTGTGCGTAAAGTGCTTAATTGCGCCTCGGTAAAGCTTTTGTCCCAGTAAAAATCAAGACCAATTTCTCCGATGGCAATAAAGGGATGTTCCTCTCCGAATAATATGGATTCAAAGCTTTCCAGTTGTGCTTTCCAGTCGGCTTTTACCGAAGTGGGATGCAAGCCGAGCATAGGTAAACAATTGTCAGGAAACTGCTTGCATAAATTCAGCATGGGTTCGAGGCTTTCAATATCAATATTGGGTAGCAAAAAATGCTGGATACCTTTATCTATAGCGCGGTGAATCATTTCAGGGCGGTCTGCCTCAAATTCGTCGAGATAGAGATGGGTATGTGTATCTATGAATTGCATGCTACAAAAGTAGTGACTTTTCTAGCTTTGCCGGCTGCTAAAACGCTTAGCCCTGAAAATTCGATGATTTTCAGGGCTAAGATGGAAATGAGTAAAATATATTCTAGCACTATTGGCGTGCGGGATAGATTTTGATTAGTATAAAAACTCGTCGTAAGGATAGCGAATGGCGTGCATATCCTTGATTTCTTTGTAGAGCAGCGCCCTGAGCTCGTGATAGTTGATCTTTTCTGTGGCAGAGATAAAAATACAGTCGTTATTGGTTTTTGCCATCCAGCTTTGTTTCAGCGCTTCTAAAGAAACATTTTCGGGGCCGGATTCTGTGAGATCGTCTTCCTCTTTTTCGTGCCAGGTATAAGCATCGATTTTATTGAAAATCATGATGGTTTTTTTGTTTCCGGCACCAATTTCCTCTAAAGTTTCGTTTACGACCTCAATCTGAGATTCAAATTCGGGATGTGAAATATCCACCACATGCAGCAAAACATCTGATTCGCGGGTTTCGTCCAGGGTTGATTTGAATGATTCGATCAGGTTGTGGGGCAATTTCCGGATAAAACCTACGGTATCAGAAAGTAGGAAAGGCAGGTTTTCTACCACAACTTTACGCACGGTGGTGTCCAAAGTGGCAAAGAGCTTGTCTTCCGCGAAAACATCTGATTTGCTAAGCAAGTTCATAAGGGTTGATTTTCCTACATTGGTGTAGCCAACAAGTGCTACACGAATAAGTTTTCCTCTGTTTTTGCGCTGAACAGCCTGTTGCATATCAATTTCTTCGAGACGTTTTTTCAGCAGACTGATTTTATCGCGAATGATACGGCGGTCAGTTTCGATTTCTGTTTCGCCAGGGCCACGCATGCCGATACCGCCGCGCTGCCGTTCAAGGTGTGTCCACATCCGGGTAAGCCGTGGCAATAAGTACTGATATTGTGCCAGTTCTACCTGTGTTTTTGAGTAGGCTGTGCGCGCTCTTTTGGCGAAAATATCGAGAATCAAGCTAGTGCGGTCGAGGATTTTACATTCGAGATGCTTTTCAATATTACGCAATTGTGAAGCACCTAACTCGTCATCAAACACAACCAGTCCAATATTTTCTGCCTTGATGTACTGAGCAATTTCATCCAGCTTTCCGGCTCCCACATAAGTGGCCGGGTTAGGTTTGTCGAGCGCTTGGGTAAAGCGTTCCACAGGAATTCCTCCCGCTGTTTCGAGCAAAAAAGCCAGTTCGTCTAAATATTCTTCTGTTTTTTCCCTGCTTTGTGCCTTGGTATAAAGCGCCACTAAAACAGCTTTTTCCGGAAGAATTTCTGTTGATATATTTTTGGGCATAAGTGAGTTAACTAATTATTCTTTTGTACGACGTTTGCGGGTTTTGCTGGTTTCAATACGGATATCGCGTGAAATAAAATATATCGCCGTAGCAATCACATACGCATGCAGCAACAGTAAATGCCATTTTTCGGGAAGTAATAAGGCCGTAAAAAGGTTAAAAGATGCCGCAATAAGCACCAGAAAAAAGCCATATCGTAGCAAGTCTGATCGGCGTAGCACAAACGCCAGCATGGTAATGGCACCAAGCAGTATAATTAAAAACCAGCGCAGAAGCCAAGCACCGCTGGTGTTTTCAAAGCCGGGATTAACTATATACGGCAATAAGGTGAATAAGAGATATGCAATCACCGAAAACCGCAGTAATAGCGTTACGAATCTGTTATATTGGTTTTTCCATCTGTCGCTCATAATGTCAGGTTTTTTAAGTTAGAACGGGCGGAATCCAATGATTTCGCGTACTTCGCGAATTGTTTTTTGTGCGCTGGCACGTGCTTTTTCGGCGCCAATTTTAGCAGCTTTGCTGATGGCAGCGTCATCACTCGACAGCGACATGATTTTTTCGCGTATTGGTTCGGTAAATATAATAATATCTTCGGCAAGTTGTTTTTTTAAATCGCCATAGCGGATGTTACAACTGTTGTAGGCATCGTCAAAATGCTTGATTACATCTGCTTTGGAAACCACGGCCATTAGTTTAAACAGGTTTTCAATGGCTTCGGGTTTTGCTTGATTTGGCTCGGTTGGGCCGCTGTCTGTGACGGCACGCATCACCTTTTTTCGGATAGATTTTGGGTCATCAGCCAGGAAGATGGCATTGCCTTCGCCTTCTGACTTACCCATTTTCCCGCTGCCATCCAGTCCGGGAATTTTTACCAACTGCTCGCCAAAATTAAATGCTTGTGGAATAGGGAAGAAGTCCTTGTCGTACATGCGGTTAAAGCGACGTGCAAAAGTGCGTGCCATTTCCAGGTTTTGTTCCTGGTCTTTTCCTACTGGCACTTTATCGGCTTTGTGAATAATAATGTCGGCAGCCATTAGTGTAGGGTAGGTGAGCAGGCCGGCATTCACGTTTTCGGGTTGTTTTCGTGCTTTTTCTTTAAAAGTGGTAACACGCTCAAGCTCACCGAGGTAGGCATTCATATTCAAAAAAAGGTAAAGCTCTGCAATTTCGGGCAAGTCGCTTTGTATATATAAGGTAGATTTTTCAGGGTCGAGGCCGGCGGCGAGGTATTCGGCCAGCACTTGCTTCACGTTTCCGTGCAAATCGGCTGGTTTCGGGTGCGTTGTGAGGGAGTGATAATCTGCAATAAAGAAAAAACAATTGTTCTCTTCCTGCATTTTCACAAAGTTCTTCACGGCGCCAAAATAATTACCGAGATGTAGATTTCCGGTTGGCCTGATGCCACTTAATACTGTTTCCATTGTTTAAATTTAAGGTGCTTCAAAAAAACCCGCCAGACTTTCGGCAGGGCGGGTTTTGTTAGCGTATATATTGAATAAGTTAAATTTTTATTTCGTCGTTATTCTTGTTAAAGAATTTATATTCAAGCATGTGGTAGTTTGCCATCGCTTTCAGGCGAATCATTTTATTGTATTTCCACATCCATTTTCTACGGATAGAAAAGATTCCTTGGGTGAGGTAGGCATGGATAAATGGGTGTACGGCCAGGGTAACGGCTTTTTCATTTTGATCCTGCAAGAGGTATTTGAGGTTATTCTCAATCTCGTCAGTAAAAATGATGCTGGGTTTAATTTTCCCTGTGCCTTCGCATACGGGGCAGCTTTCGAGCACTTGCACGTTCATTTCGGGTCTCACACGCTGTCGTGTAAGCTGTATCAGACCAAATTTACTTGGTGGCAAAATGGTGTGTTTGGCATGATCGCGTGCCATTTCGTCTTTAAGTTTCTGATAAAGCTCGCGGCGGTGTTTGGCATCTTGCATATCGATAAAGTCGATCACAATAATTCCGCCCATATCGCGCAGGCGCAACTGGCGCGCAATTTCTGCTGCTGCTTCCAGGTTTACTTCCAGGGCATTTTCTTCCTGGCTATTCTCTTTGTTCACACGATGACCGCTATTTACATCGATCACGTGCATGGCTTCGGTGTGTTCTATGATAAGATAAACGCCACTACGAATGGTAACTGTTTTTCCAAAAAGGCCTTTGATTTGTTTATCAACGCCAAAATGCTCAAAAATTGGTGCTTTACCTTTGTAAAGCTTTACAATATCGACCTTTTGCGGAGCGATTGTTTGTATAAAATTTCTTGTTTCTTCATAAAGCGCATTTTCATTGATATGCACGCTGTTGAAAGATTCATTGAGCAAGTCGCGTAGGATCGCGGAGGTGCGGTCTAATTCGCTGATAATTTTTTCAGGGGGCTTGGCATTGTGGAGTTTTTGGGTTGTTTTCTCCCATTTTTCCACCAGCGCCCTGAGGTCAGCGTCAAGTTCGGCTACTTTTTTGTTTTCAGCTACTGTGCGAATAATTACGCCGTAGTTGTTGGGTTTAATGGACTGGATTAATCGTTTTAGCCTGTTGCGTTCCTCGCTGCTTCGTATTTTTTGTGAGATGGAAATACGGCTCGAAAACGGCACTAAAACCAGGTAGCGGCCTGCAAAAGATATTTCGGACGAAATGCGGGGGCCTTTTGTTGAGATTGGTTCTTTCGCAATTTGAACCAAAATTTGAGCTCCCGTAGCTAATACCTGAGTAATTTTTCCGGTTTTTTCAATGTCTTGTTCCAGCCTGAAATTGTCCATAGTAACCTGTGCCGGCTTTCCGTTGAGAGCCAGTTTGGTATATTTGTTTAATGAACGAATTTGTGGGCCTAGGTCAAGATAATGTAAAAACGCATCTTTTTCATAACCTACATCTACGAAGGCTGCATTGAGCCCGGGCATGATTTTTTTGACGCGTCCAAGATAAACGTCTCCAACTGCGTAGTTGTTATTCGTTTTTTCTTTGTGAAGTTCTACCAGTTGCTTATCTTCTAAAAGAACAATATCCACTTCCGAAGCACGAGAATCTATAATGAGTTCTCTGTTCACGGTTATATATTTTTCATTAATGAGTGTCGCTTTGTTGCGGCATTATTTTACGTTGATATGGAGTGGAGGACAGTACGTTAAGGTAAAACCGAATAACACAATATCGCACTCTGTAGCGATATTGTGTTATTTGATAAAAAGACAGATGAAGAGATTTATTTCTTCTTATGCCTATTTTTTCTCAAGCGTTTTTTGCGCTTGTGTGTTGACATCTTATGTCTTTTTCTTTTTTTCCCGCTTGGCATAGCAATAGATTTTTAGTGCTGTAAATTATTTAGTGCTGTTTTTTACTTCGTTTACGAAGGTTTTAGCAGGTTTGAAAGCAGGGATATTGTGTGCTGGAATGATAATGGTAGTGTTTTTCGAGATATTTCTACCGGTTTTTTCAGCTCTTCTCTTAATTGTGAAGCTGCCAAACCCTCTTAGGTAAACATTTTCGCCACTTACCATAGCGCCTTTTACAACGTCCATGAATGATTCAACTACGGCCTGAACGGCAACTTTTTCTACACCTGTCTTGTTAGCAATATCTGCTACGATTTCTGCTTTTGTCATATCTTTAAACTTTAAAAGATTAGAAATGTGAATTTTAATTGAACGGCAAAGTTAAAAACATTTTCTTATTCTTAAAGTTAATTTTTGATTTTTTATCTCTAATCCACTCTAAATAAATATTTTCGCATCATGTCTGCTATTACTTCACTACTTTTAAACTGGTTTTCTACACATAAAAGAGACCTGCCATGGCGTAGTTTTCCTTCGCCTTACCATATTTGGTTGTCAGAAATTATACTGCAACAAACACGTGTAAATCAGGGTCTTGCTTATTATGTAAAGTTTATTGACCGCTGGCCGGATGTGCATCAACTGGCGGATGCCGATGAACAGGAGGTGCTAAAAATGTGGCAGGGTCTCGGCTATTACTCTCGTGCTCGAAATCTTTTGACAGCTGCAAAACAGTTGGTTAATCAGTACGATGGCCAGTTTCCCAATCAGTTTGCTGAATTAAAAAAACTCAAAGGCGTGGGTGATTACACGGCTGCGGCTATCGCTTCCATTGCTTTTAATCAGCCCGTGCCTGTGATAGATGGCAATGTGTTCCGGGTGCTTTCCAGACTTTTTGCCGTGGATGAACCCATTGATACTTCGGCAGGTAAAAAAACTTTTCAACTTTTAGCAGCTGAATTGCTCGATCATGACAATCCCGGCGATTATAATCAAGCGATTATGGAGTTTGGTGCCTTGCAATGCACACCCAAAAATCCGGATTGCGAAAACTGTCCTTTG
>Ga0265295_1000930_pt1 | contig 54963 bp, 52 predicted proteins | sample Munlansysbiofilm_FD_192503 | JGI IMG/M metagenome (GOLD analysis project Ga0265295, IMG submission 192503) | Leachate microbial communities from a municipal landfill in Southern Ontario, Canada - Methane capture system biofilm | ecosystem: Engineered > Solid waste > Landfill > Unclassified ... | reverse complement strand
TCTACATACAAGCTCAAGGCTTAAGGGGCGAACGGCTTCCCCGGCAACTAGTTTGTCGAGATATTAACATATGTTTTAGCAGCAAAATCTTTGCTTGAATTGACTTACGCATAACATACAAGGGGCGATTCGTGAATCGCCCAGGTTCGCGCATCCACCACCCGTAGTGAACGGTGGTGTGACACAAACACCCCCCTGCTCACTTCGTTCGCCTTCCCCCCTATAAAATAGGGGGGATTGAGGGGGGTCAATGCAACGTTGTCTCGCATCATTCCCGCGTAGGAGGGAATGATGGATTAGACTTGCGGACAACACACGGCATGCCGTGCCCTTCCATCTTAAGTTGCATGGCCAAACAAGGAGAAACATCCGATGACCGCAACCCTGAGCTGGCCGCAACTGCTCTCTGTGCAGCGCATGAGCAGCCCCGGAGAACAGCCTCTCGCGACCTCTCCTGTACACAGTGCTGAGCGCAACGCCTTCGAGTCTGACTACGACCGGGTGGTTTTCAGTGAACCGTTCCGGCGCCTGGCAAAAAAAACCCAGGTGCATCCTCTGGCACCCAACGATCACATCCACAACCGTCTGATCCACTCCATCGAAGTAGCTAGCGTCGGGCGCTCCATCGCCAAAAAAGTGCAGCACTTTCTGCGCCAGCAGCATCCGCAACACTCCGAACTGTTTAAATCCCTCCCTTTGGTTGTCCAGGTGGGGTGTCTTATCCACGACATCGGCAATCCACCCTTCGGGCATGCCGGGGAATATGCCATTCGTGAATGGATGGCAGCGCATATAGAGATGATATGTCCACCTGAGGTCTCCACCGCAACCCGGCGCGATCTGCTGTTGTTCGAAGGTAACGCCCAGGGGTTTCGCCTTGCGGCACGGGCAGATAATCCATGCAGCGGATATATGCGTCTCACCTTCGCATCCCTGGGAAGCATGATCAAATATCCGTGGACCAGCACTGATCCGCGCGCGCAGGAAGCCAAAAAGTTTTCCGTTTTTGCCAGTGAAGCAGATATCTTTGCGCGCATGGCGCACACTATGGGGCTTATACGTCCGGATGGGAGTGTAGCGCGCCATCCTCTTTCATTTCTCTCCGAAGCTGCAGACGATATCTGCTACCGCATCCTGGACATGGAAGATGCTGTTTCCATGCGGATATTCCCGGAAAAGCCGGTCAAAGAATTGTTTTTGCGCCTGGCCGGAATGGATAAAGATTCTACTTTACCCATCGCAAAGGCGCGAGGTAAAGCCATAGCAGCGCTTATAGATGAGTCGGTGCGTGTATTTCACCATTTTTATCCCGCCATTATAAACGCGGAACACACCAGTGATCTTAAACGAGATTTTTCTTCACGTTTTGACGAGGGTTTTGCCGAGATCGCCGCGATGTATACCGAAATATTTTCGCACCGGGCCAAGCTGCGTTACGAACTTGGTGCATATAAGATGGTGGGACGTATTATTAAAGCATTTTCTCTGGCGTTGCAGTCTTTGTGCAGGACTCAGGACTATCACGCCTCCCCTTTTATTTCACGTAAATGCTTGGATCTGGCCTGGGACGTTGAATACATTCAACAGCATCGGTTTGAAAGTTACGAATGGTGGCTACGCCAGGCGTTTGACTTTGTTTCTGGCCTTACAGATAACTACGCCATGCAGATCTCCAGCGAGATTGAAGGAATCCTGACCGCGTGAGCACCCCTGGGATTAAAAATCCATGGGTTCTGGTTACAGGAGTTTCCAGCGGCATTGGCGAAAACTTGGCCCAACATCTGCTAGATGCAGGGTATAAAGTAATAGGTACTGCGCGTGTTCCTGCGGATATGAGCAACCTTGAACAGCAGAATTTTCACCCTTTAGAGCTCGATTTAGCCAGTGAAAAGAGTGTAAGGCGCGCAGCGACCACTGCGTTGGAATGGTGCGAGGGGGACCTGTTTTGTCTTATCAATAATGCCGCCTATGCTCAACCTGGAGCTGTGGAGGATTTAACCAGGCAGGAGTTGGAGCAGCAATTCGCCGTCAACGTTTTTGGCACCCATCAGCTCAGCGCACTGTTACTTCCGGCTTTGCACCATGGAAGCGGAGGGCGTCTGATTAATATAAGTTCTATTTTAGGTCTGGTGGCGTTCCCTTGGCAGGGGGCTTACAACGCGAGCAAATTCGCTCTGGAAGGACTTACCGACACCCTGCGCCTTGAACTTACAGGCTCAGGGGTGCACGTGAGCACCATTGAGCCCGGCCCAATCCGCAGCTCGTTCCGGCGACGGGCCCTGAGCGAATTCAAGCGCGGCATTGACGTTGACGCAAGCCGCCACGCGGCCAGTTATGCACGCGTATCCGCCTACTATGCCGCCACCGAACATCCCACCCCATTTACCGCAGACCCGGATGCAGTGTGGAAACGGGTGCGACATGCTTTGCACAGTTCACGCCCGCAACCGCACTACCTTGTGACGTTTCCCGCGTACGCCCTCGCATCTCTGCGCCGCTTCCTGCCAATACGCTGTATGGATACATTGCTGCTTAAACTTGGTTCAATGCGCTAGGACCAAGAAGGCAGGTCATTCCTTAAGTTTTCTCTGTGTAATACTTGTCGCTGTCCATTCCAGCACCTGTAGGCTCAGATTCGCTGCCGCGCCATTGAAGGCTCGTACCACCGTATCAACCTCGGTTCCGGTACTCGGCTGCAGCACGATAAAGTTATGCTGCGCTATAACGGTGCTAGTCTTCGCCTCAATTAACTGCACGGCAAACTCCACCTCAATTACTGGATTACCCCCATTTTCGGCAGCACGTACGTAGCTGCTCTGAAATGAACGCATGGTGCTATCCAGATAATAGTCGGTACCAACGCGGGTTTCCGAATCGATTACCGCCGAAAAAACTGCGCTAGAGCGGAAGGAATCAACAAGGTAATCCTGCACGACACTCGGCAGCACCTCATCCCAACGCACCCCCTTGTACACACTGAGTTGTTGGGGCTCAGGCATAACTACAATTTTAGCGCTGTTCAGCACGCCGCCAGCTTTTGGCCTATGCACCTGCATTGTACATTCGCACCGCGGTATCTGGGTTTCAAGCGCACTCGGGCGCAATACATACACTGTGAGGGGTTCTCTGGAAGGGAAAACGGCACACGCGCTGAGTATGAAGATGGTAACAGCCAGAATAATCCCGCGCGCGAAAATGCTGCGCACGCGGCGAGAGTTTTCAGAGAAAATACCTGCTGAGGAAGTGCGCTTGAAGAGGGCACGTTTTTGAAGACAGATCATGGCGAAAACTCCTGTACAGAACCGCGTCCGATAATAAATTCAGTCGGGTTTTCCTCGATATGGCGGGTAATGCGACTAAGATTTTCCAGGGTAGTTCTGAGTTCGCGCATAACCGGAGATATCTCTCCAAGCCCTTTGAAACCCTGTGCCAGCGAGCCATCATGTTCGTTGAGTAGTCTGTGTATATCCGCTGTCACTGCATTCAGATTATCCATACTATGGCGGGCAGATGCGAGTGCCCTCGCACCATCCCCTTCGAGCAGACTCTGCGTAAGGCTACCCACCTCAGTAAATCCGGCTAAAGTCTCCTCCGTCTGATTGGCGGCCCGTTCCACGGAATGCAACATTTCAGCAACGGCACCCGTCTGGCCAGAAATTTCTGTACTCACGGTCTCAAGGTTAGCTAAAATCTGGCTAACTGCCTCCACATTTTCTTGTGAAAACAAGGAGTTGGCATTGTTGAGCAGCAACCCCACGCCCTTGACCATATCCTCCCCACTTGCGAGCAAAGAGCTCAGGGGTGATGGATCTGCACGTATAATTGCAGGATTATCTGTCTCGCTGCGCAGGAGTTTACTTTGAGGAGTTCCGCCGCTGAGTTGAATGCTCATACTTCCGGTGATATTAACCAGAGTGAGTGAGGCGGTGGTATCTTCTTTTACGGGGATTTCCTTGTACACCCGTATTTCCGCCCGCACATTACGCGGATCGCTCGAATCGAGACCAAGTTTGACCACATCTCCAACCTTGATCCCGCTGTAGAGCACCGAATTGCCTTCAGCCAGCCCGCTAACCGCTTGGCCAAAACACACAACATAGTTGGCATAATCGCGGCTTTTATCCGAATCGCTGAGCCACAAGGCAAACAACAGAGCTGCTCCCGCGCTGACTACTACAAACAAACCAATCAAAACATGATGAGCTTTTGGTTCCATATCAGGCATCCTTTACTGCAGCGGTCGTTTGCGCCGCGCGTCCACGCGGACCGTGGAAATATTCTTGCACCCAGGGGTCATCAGTAGCGGCTACCTCATCCAGACTGGCGGCAACCAACACCCGACGCTGCGCCAGAACCGCAACCCGGTCACATATACTGTACAGGGTATCAAGATCATGGGTTACGAGAAATACACTGATCCCCAGGGCATCACGCAGGGTAAGAATCAATTGGTCAAAAGCCGCCGCACCGATAGGGTCAAGTCCGGCGGTGGGTTCATCTAGAAACAATATCTCCGGGTCCAGCGCTAAGGCTCGCGCCAGAGCCGCACGCTTGATCATTCCTCCTGAGAGTTCCGCCGGGTATTTGAGCGCCGCCTCGGGAGGTAATCCGGCCAGCGCCAACTTCAGACGTCCAAGATACTCGGCATCCGCGCGAGGTAAACCAGCATGTTCGATGAGAGGCAGAGCGACATTTTCTTGCAGATTCAACGAGCTAAACAGCGCTCCGCGCTGGAACAGCACCCCGAAACGTCGCTCCACACGCGCACGTTCTTCACTGGAGAGCTGGAGCAAATCCTCTCCGAAGACCAGCACCGAACCGGCATTGGGACGCTGCAACCCAACGATACTGCGTAATAACACCGACTTCCCCGAACCCGAACCTCCAACTACCCCGAGGATCTCACCTGGGTACATATCCAGATTCAGGTCCTCGTGCACCACGTTGGAACCGAAGCGATTCCCAAGGTTGCGTACTTGAATAAGGGGTTCTACCGAATCTGTAGCCAAGGTGTCTGTTGTTGTCATCACCAACCCATCTGCATGAAAAACAGTGCGGCAATGGCATCGAGCAAGATCACCATAAAAATAGACTGCACCACACTTGACGTGGTGTGCTCCCCTACGGACTGAGCACTTCCACTCACTTTAAATCCCTCCAGACACCCGATTACAGCAATGACAGCAGCAAATACCGGAGCCTTTACGATCCCCACCACAAAGTGAGTAAGGGATATATCGCGTTTGATGATGCTGACAAACTGAAACAAAGAGATGTCCAGCGAGACCAAACATACCAGCGCTCCACCAGCAATACCGCTGATCATGCCGATAAAAGTCAGGGCCGGCAGAGTCACACACATGGCCATTACGCGAGGCAACACCAGCACCTCTATCGGATCCAGACCTAACGTGCGAATAGCATCGATCTCCTCGTTGGCTTTCATGGAGCCAATTTGCGCAGTAAAAGCGCTGGCGGTACGTCCTGCGAGCAGAATAGCAGCAAGGAGCACTCCGAATTCGCGCAGAAATGCAAACGCCACCAGATTGACCGTATAGATAGTTGCGCCGAAGTCCTTCAGGATCGTCGCGCCCAGAAAACCCGTCACAGCACCGACCAGAAAAGTGAGCAACGCCACAATAGGGACGGCGTTGGGACCGGTCTGGTGTATATGTGCCACCATGGAGGTAATCCGCCAACTGCGCGGGCGTGTAAGGGTTGCAACCATAGTGGCAAGGGTCAAGCCGGTAAAGCCAAACAGCTGCCATTGCTGGCGCAGTACTGCCTGAGTCCGCTGCCCGACACCAGCCAGAAACATGAGCAACAGCGAAGCTTGCTTCTGAGACTGGGTCAGAGAATCGGTCATGGTTGCTGCTACCGTCTGCAACAGACGGCGACGCTCTGGGGCCAAGCCCTGCGCAAGCGTAGAGCTCTGCTCCAACCAGCCGTGTCCGAGCAGGTCAATCAGTACTGCGGCTCCCGCAGTGTCGAGCGCCGCTATCCCGTCAAGATCAATAGAGCGCTCTCCATCTGCTTCAGTTGCAGTGGTGCCCTGCGCCGCTGCAACTTCTGCGCGTAGATGTTGATAGTATTGCAGAATCCACGCACCACTGACTATCAAGCGTTGCCCATCTATCTGCACCCTACCCGGTTGTAATCCCAGTTGCGACTTCAAACTTGCCTCACCCTCATAAGCAATATCCAAACTAAACCTAATCAATACAAGGGCTTTGGCATGAGTGTCAATATATTTCGCCCGGCTCTCCTGTATTCATCCTGGATCAAACGTAATCTATGGTGCGTAATTTTGAGGTACGCTAACAGTTCTTTGCGTCCCCAGATATGCTTTGCTATTGTGTCCGGATAGGTTAAATTCAAAAAAACTGTTTTACGCTTGCATGCCACAGAAATGCACATACCAAAGGATGAACCATATGCCCATGTCTTCCGTGTCCACCGCTCCCGCACCGCTCAATCGCCACCCCAAAGCATTATATCGCAACCAGAGGAAAAACAACCTCAATCAAGTTGCTATCTTTATATGTAGCATAATTTTCATGTTTCTTACATGGAGTGGCAACATCGCATCTTCGGGATTGGCTGCCCCTTTCCCAGAAGACGACCTCCCTGCGGTATTAAAACCCTGGTGCGCCTGGGTTCTCACTCAGAATGAAGATATCAACTGCGCCCTGACTTGGAATGAGGCGAATAAGCGCATGTGTTCTTGGCCAAGTCATCTGCAGCTCAATGCGGATTCAAGTGGAGCAGAATTTACCCTGCAGGGATACTTGGGGAAAAAAGGGTGGGTAATTCTGCCCGGATCGGCACACTACTGGCCACAGAATGTCACCAACGGAGGTAAAAAAGGCGCCGTATTGCGCCAGCAGCACCGCCCGGCGCTCCTACTTGAAGCCGGCTCCTTTAATATCCACGGACGTCTGTCCTGGGATCAACTCCCAGACTCTATCCCACTCACCCCTGATGTCGCACTGCTCGACCTCAAGCTCGATGGAAAAACCATTGCGCTGCCGGCATACAGTCGGGGGCAGCTGCAACTACGCCAAAACCGCCTCTTTGCCCAGACTGGCGAAGATGGGGTTAAGTTTCAGATTTTTCGTCATCTTGAAGACCGAATTCCGCAGATTATGACTACCAAGATAAGGCTTCAGGTGTCTGGTACCGAACGTGAAATTCTTACCGCCACTGTACTCCCGGCAGGATTCACCCCGTTGGAGATTACAAGCGCGGTCCCCGCACGTCTGGAGAGTGACGGCCGCCTGCGCTTGCTAGCTCAGGCCGGGGAATATGAAATAGAGATTCGCGCTAGAGCTGTCTCCTCCCCGCAAAAACAGGAATCCTTCCGTCGCCCCGCTACCAACGGGCCCTGGGCCGAAGATGAGCTGTGGTGCATCGAACGCCACGCAGAACTGCGCTCGGTGTCCATTAGTGGCGCATCGGCACTAGATCCAGCGCAGACAGATATCCCACCGCAGTGGCGCCACCTGCCTGTCTATCTGATGCACCCAGACAGTGTTATTGGATTCACCCAACACCGCCGCGGCGCTGAGCCTGCTCCGGCAGATCGGCTCAGGGTGCAACGGGAATTGTGGCTCGACTTCAGCGGAAACGCCTATAGCGTCAAGGACAACATCGCAGGCGAACTGGTCTCCAGCTCTCGCTTAGAAACCGGGCCGGAACTTGAGCTGGGACGCGTGAAGCTCAACGGCGAAGAACAGTTTATTACCCGTCTGCAGAAAACCGGCTCTGCTGGAATCGAAGTGCGCCGCCAGCAGCTAGACCTACAGGCAGACAGTCGCATTAACCTTGCGCGTATCTCCGCAATTCCCGCCTTTGGATGGCAATTCAGTCCGACAGAATTACACACCAAACTTCATCTCCCCCCAGGTTGGCGGGTTTTGGCGGCGTCTGGCGCGGACAATACCTCAGGTACGTGGATACAACAGTGGTCGCTGCTTGATCTATTTATCGTCCTCCTGCTGAGTCTGGGATTCGGACGTATGTGGGGTTGGAAGTATGGACTTCTCGCGTTAGGTGGGCTTGTTATGACTTATCAGGAACCAGGTGCACCGCAGTTTATATGGCTGCATCTTCTGGGCGGTGCAGCACTGTTGCGCGTAGCCCCACCTGGACGCCTGCATCGTCTGGTTCGTATCTATCTGGGGGGAGCCGCGCTGGCGATGACGGTTCTGTTTCTGCTCTTTGCCACGCAGCAAATTCGCACCGCGATCTATCCACAGTTAGAACCTTTACCGCCTGAGTACTCCGGCAGAAAGTACCAGACCGTGGAGAATGTGCAGCGCGACAGTGTATCTATGAAACAAGTACCCTCAGAGGGAAGAATGCTGGCCACCTCAGCTGTTCCAAGGTCGATGCAAACACCCTCATCCTACCCGGAATATACCGAAGCGCTGGAAACCCAAACGGGGCCCGGCATTCCTACCTGGGGATGGCGCAGCGTCTGGTTTGAATTTAACTCCGGGGTGGAACCAGAACAACGCCTGCAGTTGGTCTATTTAACCCCGTTCATGACCAAGACGTGCTTGGTTGCGGGAGTGCTGCTAATTTTAGGTATGTTTGGCCGTGTGGGCTCCAGCTTGTGTAACAACGGTAATAGCAGTGGTCCCCCCGGAATAAAAACGCCCCAAGGGGAAAAGTGCGCACGCCGTATCAACCTGCTGCCGGACGCGCGCCAGCATATGCTGCCACATATACTGCTGTTTACCCTGATAATACTGACATCCATATTGAGTGTATTACCGTCTACAGCAAATGCGCGCAATAGTGCTGACTCTGCCACAATCGGAACAGATGGACGCGCAGACCATGGCTTGGTTATTCCATCCTCCGAGTTACTGGAGGAGCTGCGCCGTCGTCTGACCCTGCCGCCTGATTGCGCTCCCAACTGTGTCGCGCTGCAGCAGATAAGCGTTACGATCACTGACGATACCCTCAGCATTGAACAGCAGCTTCACAGCGCAACCCTAAGTGCGGTGCCGCTGGCGTTTCCGCTGCAGGAACTCCAACCCCGCCAAGCTACTTCAACTAACGACAAAGAGCTGTTTTTGCTCCGCAGCACAGATAACCAGCTTTGGGCTCGGGTCCCCGCTGGGATTACCCACATTACCCTCAAGGCGACAATCCCCGCAGGCCTGAACCAATTAGAAATCCCACTACCGGTACCGCCGGGGAACATACATCTCGTGACCAGCCCCTGGGAAGCGGTGAATCAAACTACAGGAAACGTCAGCACTATTAGCCTAAAGCGCCTCAGCACCCAGCCATCACAAGGAGAAGCAACCGCAGAGTTCACCTCGACTGGAGTTCCACTGTATGTCGAGGTAAAACGCCACCTGGATCTGGGAGTTGAGTGGCAGGTAGAAACAACACTTACCCGCGTGAGCCAAAAAGGCAGTGCCGGTGTGATCGAGGTGCCCCTACTCGAGCATGAGCAGATCATCACTGCAGGAATAAAAACCAAAGAGCACCAGGCATTGGTGGAATTTGGTCCCGAGACCGAAAGGGTGAGGTGGAGATCAAACCTGAGCACAAGCAGCCCGATCCTGCTACAGGCCAACACCTCCAAGCGGTACCATGAAGTCTGGCAGCTCGAACTGAGTTCCCTATGGCATGCACAGTATTCAGGCACGCCGCTGATTTACACCTATCAAAACGGGCGCTGGCTGGCGCAGTGGCAGCCGCGCGATTTCGAACAGTTGCAGATAGATCTCCTGCGACCACAGGGAGCACCAGGTCAACACGTCACTGTAGAAGAGTGTAATCTGCGCCACAATCTGAGCCACAGCCCAAACCACACGGCCACCACGTTGCAGCGCAGTGAATCAAGCTTACACCTTAAAATTCGCAGCAGTATGGCCACACGGCACACCATCGTCCTGCCCGAATACGTTGTCGAGGTCCGCGAAGTGCGCATCAATGGCAGAGACACACGCATTGAGCAGAAAGGGACTGAGCTCACCGTACCTCTGCAAGCGGGGATGCAGCAGATCGAGATAAGCTGGAGGAGTCAGCAGCAAGCGTGGATGGTCCACAAAACCCCCACGATAGATCTTGGTGCACCAGCGGTTAATATTGATCTGAACTTCACCCTACCCCAAACACGCTGGATTCTGCTTACGGGTGGTTCAGGGCTGGGACCTGCGGTACTGTTCTGGGGGGTTATACTGGTCATCGCCATGGTGTCCATCCTGCTGGGACGCTACGCCCCCACTCCACTGCGCTGGTGGCACTGGTTTATTTTAAGCGCAGGCTTAAGCCAAGCACCACTGTCCGCTCTCCTTCTCGTGGGGCTGTGGCTGATCCTGCTTGGAATGCGTAAAAATTATGCCGATCGCATTCACAATCCAGCCGCATTCAATGCGCTGCAACTTGGTCTTGGCATTCTGAGTCTCTGTGCCATGCTCGCCCTGATCACGGCCGTACAGCATGGATTATTGGGACTACCGGAAATGCAGATTGCAGGGAGTAATTCCAGCGCGTGGAATCTGCACTGGTACCAGGATCGCAGTGCTGCTGTCATCCCCTCGGTTTGGGTATTTTCCGTCCCCATGCTGATGTACCGCATCCTAATGCTTGTTTGGGCGCTGTGGCTGGCAGTGGCTCTACTCAAGTGGTTGCGCTGGGGCTGGAACTGCTTCAGTGCGGGCCAAATCTGGCTCCCGCTGAAACCTCGCTCTGCTGCAAGCGAGCCTAGTCGTCCTGCTGCTGCCGACATGCAACAACAGCACAACACTTTCGATGGCGACAGGTAAAATCATCTCTTTTGCGCATCCATACTGATATTGACTACGTTATCCAGTCAGTATGGTGGAGAAATTGTACATGGAACAACTTGAACAGATAACACGTACCATTGCGTTAAGCATGGGGGCAGCATGGGCTAGTGGTATCAATCTCTATGCTACCATTCTGATGTTAGGGGTGATGGGCAGCACCGGCACCATTGTCTTGCCCGCCCCCCTGCAGGTTCTCCAGGAACCCCTGGTAATATGGGCCAGTGCCTTCATGTTTGTAGTTGAATTTTTTGCTGACAAGATTCCGGGGGTTGATTCAGGCTGGGACAGCTTGCACACCTTTATCCGGATTCCAGCGGGGGCTGCTCTGGCGGCGGCTGCGGTTGGAGATGTAAATCCGGCGGTGATACTCGCCGCCGCACTGGTTGGCGGCACCCTCACTACCGCAACCCACGTTGGGAAAAGCGGGTCACGTCTGCTAATCAATACCTCGCCTGAGCCCGTGAGCAACTGGGGGGCATCTCTGGGTGAAGACTTGGCCGTAATCGGAGGGTTGTGGGTAGCCCTTACCCATCCAGTAGTATTTTTACTCGGGCTGTGTGTATTTATACTGTTACTTATCTGGTTACTACCGAAACTCTGGTACCTGATTAAACGTATATTTTCTACGCTGCGCAGATGCTTCCTACGCCAAAAAGACGTACCAGTGCCTGAACCCCCGCCTGAACATTTATCTGCGATTCAACTACAACAGATTGAAGAAGCCGAAATAAGCATCAAGCAGGACAAGGATTGCACCCATGGATAATTTCATGCGCCGCTTTATTACAACCGCCCTGAGCATGGGCGTGATACTGTTCTTTGCCTCCATCAGCAAAAATAGCTGGGAACGTGCCATCGCCCTTGCGGTTATAGGTGGGTTTTTGTTTGGCGCTCTGGTGGCGCAGCTTTGGGGTGCGTTTGAATACTATAAATCAAAACGCGATAGCAAATAGGCGATCAACTAAGAGTGGGGTTCGGCAGTAAAACGTGGGAGAATGCGGAGGGGTAGTAATTGTTGTCTATAGGAAACAATCACGTTGAGTTGTTGCCGCTTAAAACAACTTAACAGACTGTTTGAGAACAGTCTGTTAAGTTTCAGGTTCTTCGCATAAAACCAAGGGCTGATGTTAGCTTCAAACCCTGGTTAGATATCGCGCCCAGCGCACTGTACGGCACTAGGATCGTGGGCATGACACGGAGTAACCCCGTACATCAAGCCGCACTGTGGGCACAGACTTGCGTAAGTCTGCATCATAAAAGCGTTTCCGCATCCTTCGCAGGTGATGCTCAACTTCGCGGGCATACTCTGGGTATCAAATCCCATCATGCGCAATTTGCGAATTACATCTGCTCCTGAAGCAAAGTTGCCGCTACATCCGGCGTGGCCATCGTGCATGGTTTTTCCTCCTGTAAATAAAGTGTTTGCAGCTTGTGTGTTTTTCAAAGTTGTTCCAAGGTCTCGCCATTGCGAATTCGTTGGCGCAACTGCATCAAGACCCGATCCATCCGTTCAAGCTCAATTAGATTCTCCCGTTCTGCCGCACTGGTAGTAATCACCTTCTTTATTCCACCGTTGCTAATCACTAAGCGTTTCTCTCCCAGCAAGGCCAGAATCGGATCGTGGGTGGCGATAAGGACGATCTTTTCTTTCTGCACCAGCAGTTCCAGCGCCTTTTTGCGCTCGATACCGGCATTCTCAATTTCATCGATCAAAACAACCGGCGATTGGCTCAAAATCGCTATATCTGCAATCATGAGCGCGCGCGACTGTCCCCCACTCAACGCAGTGATCTGGGTAGTTGCCGCAAACGGCTCCCCCGCCAGGGAGTTAGCCAAGTCCAGCACCTGTTTAATCTTTTGCTCCAGTTCAGGAACGAAGCGGCTTTCTCCGTGAACCCGAATAAATTCCTCCACCGTGAGATCCATGACGAAATTCATGTTCTGCGACAGCTGGGCCACCAGTTTGTGCCGGGTAGAAAAACGCCACTTTGTATCTGGTTGCGCGTTGTTGAGCAGGATACGTCTACCGGTGGGGGTATCACCCTGCGCCACCCATTCTATATCTGCAAGCAGTCGGCTCTTTCCCGATCCCGTCGGCCCGACGATGGATACGATCTGCCCCGGGACCAGTTCGAGTTCAAACTCTTCGGCTTGACCACTTTTATCTCGCCCCGGCAGAATACGAATTGAGTGCACCCGGTCCTGCTCCATATCCAGCACCTCTACTCCGGCGACATAATCCTGCAGTGCGATTCTAAATTGAGTTGGTGTCATCCCCAAGTGCTCAGTCTGGGTGGCAGACAACGACGCTAACAGGGCATCTATATCCGCCTCATTGCGCGCGACCTCAAGCCCGAATGAGGCAAAAAAATCCATCAACTCTGGCATCCGCGCGCACAACTGGTTGAGTGGAGTGGTAAACAATTCGGCTTGCTTCATTTTTTGGCACCCTCCACTCCACCAAGTTGAATCTTGCGCACGTTGCCCATCTGATACTCCTTGCCTATCCGCTTTTCACCCAAGCAGTATGAACACAGCGCGGCCGGCATGGAATAGCGTAGTGAAAACCCCTGAAGATTTGCGGTTTCCGGAGCCGCAAAAAACACGGTACTGAGTTCATAGGCACCTTGGCCCGTTATCCCATTGACATGCATGGTTAGCGCAGAGGGATTGACCTGTGCCACTCTGGAGGCAAACACTTCACGTTCCGCTTGAGATACAATATCCCCCTTGGTTATAACCACCACATCAGCGGTCTTGAGCATAGGGCCAATTTTTTTAGGGGTGCCTATGCCGCTAAGATTATCGATGACACACACGGAGGTAATTCCCTCGATGTGAGGTGAACAGCGATTACACAGTCCGGCGCTTTCGCTGATCAACATATCCAACTGCTGGCTATGCCCCCACTCAAGACACTCCTCCACATTGCTGACAAAATAATGATCGGGGCACAACGGTCCGGCAAGGCCCTTGCGCACCGGGATATCATGGCGCGCGTACAGCACATCGTCATCAGTGGCAAGGCAATCAAACTTGACCACACCGACATCGATGTTGCGTTGCTGCAGGGCTTTGATCACCTGCAAAATAACAGCGGTCTTACCTGACGATGGTGGTCCAGATACGGTGATAAACTTCATCGCAATGCTCCATTATTTGTTCTCATGGGTCTGTTCTTCAATCCTGCCTTGCCTGGGGTGCGTTTAAGCACCTGCATCAAAGGCAGTATGGAAAATTCCATCCAGATATTTAATCCGCTCAGCAATATCACAGTTGTAAATATAATCCCAACCAAGCCACTTCCACTTAGCGGCGCTGGGCAGGGTATTCTCAACCTGCGGATTCAAGGAGGGGAACAGCCCTTGCTGTGCCATGATGGTTCCAACCTCTTCTCCGGCCAAAAAATCAGCCAGCGGTGCGGTAGCGTTGCGCTGTGCCGAACGGGTAAGCATAAAAATCGGACTTATAATCGCGCCATCTTCAGGCCAGACGATTTCAACTCCGGGGATATGCTGCGCCATACGGGTGAAAAAATACGGCATGATGGTGACGGTTGGCTTCCGCTCAGTCGCGAGCTGAGCATTGCCCATCTGAGCCGGATGCAGCGACTCCAGCATGGAGCGACCCAAGCGCTCAATCCCTGCGGTGCCAAATTCCTTGTGCAGGGTAAGTAGCATTGCATTGAAGAGATCAAAATCGCCCACCGGCAGGGCCACCTTGCGTTCAAACTCCGGCTCCAGCAGGGCCTTCCAAGTGCGAGGTACTTCTGTCGTACCCAATTGCCTGAGATCCACCATAAACACCGCCGGCACCACCGCAATTATAGAATAATGCCCTCGCGGATCCACCATATCCAGCCCAGAAAAATCAGCATTGATACTAGGGTAATCGACGGAATGAAACGCCCCTGCCTCACTGAAACGTCCAATGCCTTCGGGATCAAAAAAGGTATCAAATCCGGCAGAGAGAAAAATATCCGGCAGATCCGATTCTGTTTTAGCAGCATGAATCTCCTCTTCGATCCACTCTGCTCCGCCGGATGCAGCCCTGAACCTAGTGGAGATGTTCAGACCGCTACGGGTTGAATAATCTGTGACAAACCTATCGACCGCTTCAAGCAGCGGAACCCGCACCGGACACGGGAGCAACCCGGCGACCTCGATATCGGCGATACCGGTGTGGCGAGACTCCGGCGCAGTAATATCAACACGCTCGGCATCCGTGGTGATTTTTTCATGCAAAAGTTTCTCGAATGTCTCCACCGCAAAACCCTTGCGTTTCAGGGCAGTCTCCAGTTTCATGAAGCGGCCCACCCGTTGTAGATAATCTGGAGTAGTCAACTCCTGGAGATCATTGGCAGCAAAGACACCCTCAGTTTCAGGCCATTGCTGGATGATCTGCTGTATAGTCATGCTGGAATTCGGCAAATCCAAAATAATTCTCCCTGTGGGCTATCTAGTATGGTCTCTTCTGTATGGCAATTGGCCCAGAAGCGGATAGTTAAAAACTCTGGCGCTCTATCTATTATCCAATAGAAGTTAACAAGTACCATAACTCCGCTATAGCACAATTGATTCAGCTCAATTTTGGTTATTATTTGAGCGGCCATATAGAATATGGAAAATATCAAGACATAGCATCTAGCTATTTTTGCGGGATAAAAGCATACGGAGGGAGCAGAACCCACGGCATAGATCGGTCTGAACTTTTATCTATACCTGCTTCTTCATTTCTTGCTGACCACAGCGGTGCCAACAGGGCGTTTTTTGCCAAACACCCGTGCCACCCATATCCCGACTTCATACAGAAGGATAAAGGGCAGAGCTATGGAAACCTGAGAGAAAACATCTGGCGGGGTAAGAACTGCGCCAATCACGAACGCGAGTATAAACGCGTAGCGCCGGTTTTTGCCCAGCCAGATATGATCCACCACCCCAAGGCGGGCGAGAAAAAAGATTACTATGGGAAGTTCGAACACCAGACCGAAGGCAAACAGCAGCCGAGTAGACATCGCCAGATACCCCCCCATGGAGAGCATCGCTTCAGTGCCACCGGCGCCGAGACCGAGGTTGATTAGAAAGGTAAAGATTACGGGGAACACAAAGGTAAATCCAAAGTAGGCCCCGAGGCCGAAGCAGGCACAACCGGAGATGACAAAGGGGATGGCCAAATGTTTTTCTCCCGGATACAGTGCGGGCGCGACAAAGGCCCATATCTGCCACAGAACAATCGGCAGGGCCAGTAAGAATCCGGCCACCGCGCTAATTTTAAGAAAGGTGAAAAAAGGTTCGGTAGCGTGAATAAACACCAGCGAGCTCCCCTGCGGCAAAGAGGCACGTACCGGAAGGGAGATAAACTCAAACAGTTCCTGTGCAAAACCGTAGCAGAGGCCAAACCCACCCACCCACGCGAGCATGCAGATTATCAGGCGGCGACGCAGCTCCTCCAGGTGGGAGAAAAACCCTTGTTCAGTTACCGCCATTATCAGCCTCCGCCCCCGACCCCATCTTCTGGCTACCTTTTTGACTGTCCTCTTGCGAAGTTTGCGGATCAATCTCTGCTACAGGTGCAGCATCGTCATCCGCAACGCAAGTTGGCGCTCGACTGTCTATCGGCTCAAACTGAGCTTCATCAGGCTCTGCATCGGTCTCTGTATTCTGCTCCTTACGTTCCGCGCTCGCTGCATTATCTTGCCGCGCATGCACATTATTCTGTTGCTCTGGGGAGATCACCTGCGCATCGATATCGATGGTGCGCTTCAGATCATCTGCCGCATTGCGAAACTCCCGCATTCCGCGCCCAAGAGCGCGGGCAATATCGGGCATCTTTTTTGGGCCGATGAATATGAGCGCCAGCGCCATAATCAACAACAATTCCGGCATTCCGATTCCGAACATCGGTCACCTCCTGTATACGAGGGTTAATTCGAGGAGCAATTTAGGCAAGGTTCACCCAGGGCTCTCGGTGCGGGGTCTGTAGTGCAAAAACTCCTAGCATATCGGACTTACTCAGGTTTATCCTTGGTGGTTGGTTCTTCCAGGGTCTCGACTTCATCCTCATCACTGCTGAGACCTTTTTTGAAATTGCGTATCCCTTTTCCTACCCCGGAGCCCAGTTGCGGCAGACGTTTGGCCCCGAACAAAACAACGACGATCCCAAAAATAATGAGTAATTCCTGTGCTCCAAGTCCAAACATGGTCACTTCTCCTGTGTCAGTCCTGTCTCGAGCAGACGCTGCGCCCACACCAGATCTTCAGGACGGTTGATATTGATAAACGCCGAATCAATCTCAGCGATATGGGTCAACGTTTCCATTGTTATCTCTCTTACACGTAAACATCTCTGTAGCTGTTGCAATAGGGCGTAAATCCGGTAGTTTCCTTGCTCCAGTTGTTGTTGCATAGGCGCAAGGCAGTTTTTACTGTAACACGCAAACAATGGTTCAAACCCGGACGCGGTTTTTACCACTCCAACATCATAACCCAAAGATTTCTGTATCACTGCCTTGGCCACTTCAGGGTTAAAAAACGGCATATCACATGCGGTCACAAAAACCCTTTCCGTGTTGGCATAGTACAGCCCGGTATACAACCCGCCAAGGGAGCTTCCCGGATAGATATCGGGGATCACGCGAACTTCAAGGGGGGCAAAGTAGGCTGGATCATTGGCAATCACCAGTAGCTCCGCGCTCATGCTGCGCAACTTGTCAATAAGACGTTCCAACAGCACCGTACCGCCAATGACCATATCCCGCTTATCGTAGCCCATCCGGCGACTGCGCCCCCCAGCCAGGAGCACAGCAGTTATCCCATCAGACTGCGCGTCCATCCACTGCCTCCCTAGCTAATACGGCGTAGAACCGCTAACACTGAGCGTATACGGCTCAAAATACATATTTACACTCTACTTGGGTGAAAACCCAGTCTGCTTCGCTATCATCTGCAACATTTTTGACAAAATCTCCGGGCCAGAAGTAGCTATAGCCTGCCATGATGGCAATCCGCAATCCATGACTGAGCGCTGTAATGTCCGGATTCCATTGCAGCACCAAGTCAACTTCGTCGCCAAGATGGCTGCCGCTGTTACCAGACACATCCCGGTAGGCATTGCTATTCAGCGACCACCCATCTTTTTTTTCAGCGAGCCAAAATCTATGCGCTCCCACATAAACCTGTACCCGTTTTAAGGGTTTAAAATCAAGATTTAGCTGGATATCGTGCAGATTGCTCCAGTCCATGAGGTTCATACGTCCGTACATTTTATCTCTGGCGCCAAATACCCCCTGAAAGGTCCCCATTCTTCCATCGTCTGGATCAGAGTCGCCCGAAGCAAAGCTGTACTCGATACTAAGAGACGGCTTCCACATGAAGTCAGCAAATTTTGTACCCAGCAGCAGATGCGCTCCCCATGCTTCCAGACGTTGTTTTCCGTAATCTCCCCACTGATACACAAGGGTGAGATCAAAGAACAGCGGTGCAACCTCACCCGCAGCACGAAAGCCACCACTGTGACACATCAGATCATCCTTATCGGTGCTCGAAATGGCTGTATAACGCTCATGACGATCATATTTAAGTAGGTAGAAGGGCTCCAATTCCATGTACTCAGACACTTGAAGATGGCTGTAAAAACCGGCACCATACTCTTTGTGTCGATGGCGCAAGCTGAACTGCTCCGGCTCATGAATGACCGTACCACCCCAGATAAAGTCGATGAAATGTTCTTTATGTTTTAACGACAGTTTCAGAGCATCCCACTGATAACGCCCGGAGTTGCCCCAACTGCCAGGACCAAAGATCCTGCTGTTTCCATAAACAAGGGTCTGCCTTCCGGCTTTGAACGCCCAGTGCTCGGCTGTTTCATCGGAGATCTCCAAATATGTTTCATACAACTCCAGCTGATCTTCATAGGCGTTGTGTTTATGATCGAGGTTTTTGCTATAGAAAAGATCTGAGTCAAAATCACTTCCAAACACTCTGGCGTCCTGCACCCCCACCGCTATATGGATATTGGGCGCAACAGACCAACGTCCCCCAGTGCGCACCCGTTGCAACAAGAAACCATCGTTACCTTCACCTTTTGTAGGATTCTCTCCGTAGAACTTAATATTGAAATTATGTTGGTATTCATAGCGATAACGTATGTCCACATAACCTTGGAACGAGTCAGATCCCTCCTGTGCCATCCCAGTTACGGGATTCAGCAGGAAAAGACACAACACTGTGAAAAACAGCTCTTTTATGTGTTTAAATCCCACCCTTCTTCCCTTTCATCCTCTTAAATATTTCGCGGCTCGATGCTGGCACCGATATCCGCCGGTGGACCGAAATACACCGATGATAGCACTAAAATATCCACCCCAGTTCCAGCGTAGTCCCCGACATTGCTGGGGTTAATCCCCCCCGCGGCTATCAGAATTATCTTTGCATCTATTGCGCGCACGGCTTGCACTAAATGGGTAAGTTCATCTACTGACATCTTGTCCAACTGCAGAGCATCCACACCCGCACGAGCCAACTGCATGGCCTGGGTGGCATTTTCCACTTCTATGGTGATTTTTTTCTCTCTGGCATGCTGGCGCCAGGTGGTCAGCATGCGGGGAAGCTCCTCTTTCTCATCCAGAAAATTAAGGTGATTTTTGAACACCAGCAGTGTTTCTGAAAGCCCCAAGCGATGGAGTTGCCCCCCTCCGGTCAGAACCGCTTTGGTAACCAAGCGCTTGGTGCCGGGAAAAATCTTGCGCGTGGCCGCCAGTGTCGCCCCCGGATTGACCGCATGGACCACATCACACATCCGCCGGGTGCGGGTGGCAATACCAGTAAGATATTCAAGAATATTCCCTGCCATACGCCAAGACTGGTGCAGAGCAGCAACGGTGCCTGTAGCCTCCAGTAGACACGCGCCTGCTTCAACTTCTTTTCCACTGGGGATAAACATCTCCACCTGCGCCCCGGCCATCTGCATCAGGCGTGCGGCTTCCTCTGTGCCGCAAACCGTCGCCGCATGGCGGATATGAAACTTCAAGCTGCCAGGTTGCTGTTTCAGCCCTAGCACCTGACAGGTTAAGTCGCCGTAAGGTGCGTCTTCGAGCAAAAAAGCTTCCAACTGACTGTCGGGTATAAACATTGACATTGCCTGCCTTCTTATTTCAGGTTTACTGCTCCACCTATACTGGTGCGCAGTCCCGTGTGTCTCCCTGGATTTTAGCCACTGCATGGGGAATGGCCGCCCAGATAGCCTCCAAGTTCTCCAACGCGGCCTGTGGGCTACCGGGGACATTGAGAATAAGGGTTTCGCCGCGTATCCCAGCAACCGCGCGCGATAACAGCGCCGCCGGGTGGTTTTTTGTGCTACTCATACGCATCGCCTCCGCAAGCCCCGGCACCTGGCGTTCCACCACCTTTAAGGTGGCTTCTGGGGTTCGATCGCGCGGGGATACCCCCGTGCCGCCACAGGTGATAATGAGATCCACACGGCACATGTCCGCCGTGTGGGCCAGATATGCGACGATCATCTCTTCTTCATCCGGCAAGATGACGCACTCCTCAACCTCCACCTGCCGCTGCGTCAGCCAGGCACGTAGGGCGGGGCCACTAAGATCCTGGCGCTCTCCGACTGAGCCTTTGTCGCTAAGAATCAAAAGTGCTGCGCGCATGTGCGTCTTCACGCTCAAAGATGCCACTGCGTCCTCCTTCTTTATAGACCAACTGAACCTGCTCAACCACCATGCCCCGATCCTGCCCCTTGCACATGTCATACACCGCCAGTGCCGCTACAGATGCCGCAACCATAGCTTCCATCTCGACGCCGGTACGCTCTAGTGCTCTGACCGTCGCCTGGATCTTCAGAACCGAAGCGTCTAAACATGCATCAAACTCGACAGCAACGTGGTGCAAGGCCAGAGGGTGTGCCAACGGAATCAGATCCGGAGTCTTTTTACTCGCGCTAATCCCCGCTAGGCGCGCTACCGCCAAAACATCTCCTTTGCGCATAGCGCCCGCAAGCAGTGCCGTAAGGGTTTCTGTTTTCATTTTAAGTTGCGCCTGTGCCACCGCCGTGCGCAACGTTGGTTGCTTGGCGCTCACGTCAACCATGACCGCGCGCCCCTGTTGATCGAAATGATTACTCGACACCGCGTATCTCCTCTTTCTGCACCGCCTCTGCCTTGATGCGATCCAGCAGTTCGGCTAGGACTGGTTTGACATGTTCGCGGATATCCCCGGCGACAACGAGATAGAGCAGGTTGTCACCCGGATATAGACAGCCTTCGCAGGCTTTGGCCGCAATCCTGTAGATGCCGGGGCGACGTTCAAATTCGCACCGCAGGGCCTCAATCCGCGCATTATCCGGGGTGACGCGCACACACTCCACCGGCGCGCCCCCCACCCGCGTGGTCCCGCGTACCAAGCCATGATGGCTCAGCACCATCCCGACATGCTTTACGAAATCCGGCTCTTGTTTCCATTCCTGTATCAATGCATGCACATCCATATACGTTTCCCCTTTCGCAGCTTTTCAGCCCCCAATCGCAGACATGGCTACCGCACCCTGGGAGTGCGCCTGTTCTCCTAAGCTATGTTTTTGCGGTTTTTGCGCTACTAGCTTTATGAGTTCTGCGCTCAACGTTGCATGATTGCGCTGCTTGATGGCTGGTTTAAGATCCATTTCACCCTGCGCAAACAGGCAGCTGCGCCCCTTACCGGTGGCGCTGATCCTGATCCGATTACAGTTATGGCAGAAAGGACACGAAATTGCCGAAATGAAGCCGATAGAGCCTTTGCCACCACCAAGCCGAAACTCCTGCGCTGGTCCCGCCTGCGCCTGGCGTAAAACAGGCTCAAGGGAATAGTGCTGGCGCAACGACTCTAAGAGGGTCTGGGTTTCAACTCCTTGCAGGGAAGAATCAGTTCCCTGCAGGGTAGGCATATACTCGATAAAGCGTACCGACCACGGGTTTTGGGTTGCTAAGGCGGCAAAGTCATGAATTTCGTCATCATTGATGCCGCGCATGACCACAACGTTAAGTTTAAGGCGCAAACCCGCATGTTGCGCAGCTTCAATCCCGCGCCACCAAGAAGCAAGATCTCCCCCACGGGTGATGTGCGCATAGCGCTGCGGCTGCAGGGAATCGACACTGACATTAAGGCACCTTACCCCGGCATCCTTGAGGCTCTGGGCATACTTTTCGAGCAATAAACCATTGGTTGTAAGAACCAGATGCTGCATCCCCTTCAGTGCATGGAGCCGCTCCAAAAAGGAAATAATTCCTTTGCGCACCAGAGGTTCGCCGCCGGTGATACGAATCTTCTCCACTCCCAGGTCGACAGCGGTCTGCGCTAGGAATAATAGATCTTCATAGGTCAAAATCTGTGCATGCGCGATCGTCTCCACCCCGTGTGCTGGCATACAGTAGCGGCAGCGCAGATTGCAGCGATCTGTAACCGAGAGGCGCATATAATCAATTACTCTGTGGTAATTATCGACTAGTTTCATGCTCCCCCCTCAGGCAGGATTTGCTGTGGCGATGCACTCCGGTCCACAAACTGCGCCAGAATAAACTCAGCCAAAATAAACTCCGCGACACGTTCCGGTTCATTCAAGGGCAACATCGGCAGCTCCAGTTGAGGACAGTTCTCCAACGGGGCGTCACTGGCCAGCGCCACCACCCCCGGAAAGCGCTGCGGCTGCACACACATGAGTTCGTGCTGCAGACTGGGGCGATAAACCTCGATTTTAGGCACCTGCTGGGTTTTAAATCCCTCCACCAAGACTAGGTCCATATCTGTATCGAAGCGCTCCAACAGTGCCTCCAGCGACATGGGCTGCGCCAGGAGTTCAACGACTGCGAGTTTATGCGGTGCGCAGATCACGGTGCGGTCGGCGCCAGCCGCAGTAAAGCGGTAACTGTCTTTGCCCTCTGTGTCGATACTAAAATCATGGGCATCGTGCTTGAGCGCCGCAACCCGCAGTCCCTTGTCCTTGAACAGGACTATCAATGCTTCCATCAGCGTGGTTTTACCACTCCCAGACCACCCAACAATTGCCACTACTGGGACCTTGGCTGGGACCGTGGCTGAAACGCTGCGGTTCGGTGCATTCACCTCAGGCATAACATTTCTCCCTCAACAGAGTTCGCGCTTTAAAATCAATGCGGTGCCCACCGCACCCTCGGGCAGGTTATCGGTGGCGGCATCCAGCAGCAGCAGAGCATCACACGCAGCCATATTGAGATAGTGCGATGTCATCTGACTGGGCAGGGGCTGCGCGCACAGTTGCCCTGCTTCCTGTGTCAGTTTGACCCGCACAAAGTCGCTGCGCCCCTTGCGTCCGCGCGCAGGAGCCGTCAGGCGCACAGGAGTCCACGTATGTTGATAGTTACACCACCCCGCCATCTTTTTCAGCACCGGCAGCAGATACGCAAAGAGATTGGTCAAGAAGGCGGCCGGATACCCCGGCATGCCAAAAAACAACGTCCCATCACGCTGTGACACTATCAAGGGACGCCCCGGCTTGATTCTGGTGCGCTCCACCAGGCAGGAAAACTCCCTACCCTGCAACAGCGGGCGCACGTGATCATACTTACCCATGGAAACACCCCCAGAGCTCACCACCACGTCATTCTCAGAAGCGAGTCGCGCAAGAGCCTGCTGTAATGCTTCAAAATCATCCTCAACCGGGCCGCACACCTGGCACTCCAAGCCAAGCCGCGCAAGTATGCCCTGTAGAAGATAACAGTTGCTGTTATAGGTTTTACCCGGCCGATGCTCCTCTCCCGGTTGGAGGAGCTCAGAGCCGGTGATGAGCAGACCTATTTTCGGTTTTCGATGCACCGTAATCTGTTTTAACCCTGCGTAGCACAGCACACTAAACTCTATCTCTGTTATCCGGCGACCACGCTCCATTATCAATGCACCAGCCTGTGCCTCTTCGCCAATGGCATTGATGTTACTTCCACGGGTGGCCGACGCTTTGATCTGCACCTGCTCTGCCGCATCCGCATCGACGTGGGTCTGGGTGTCTTCAACCCGCACTACTGCTTCACAAGACTGTGGCACTGTGGCACCTGTCATCACCGCTGCTGCTTCGTCTGCTTTAAGATTAACGTTAGGCATTGCGCCGGCGGCTAGGTATTCCTTGACGGTGTAGCTCTGCCTGCCCAACTGCCCCAAGGCATAGCCATCGACAGCGCTGCGCGGAGTATCTGGAAACGGGCGCGGGGCAAAAAGATCCTCACCCAGGACACAGCCACTGGCATCAGCCACCGCGACGGTGTGCGTTGGCAGCGACACAGCCGCCTCTAACATACATGCAAGCGCTTCATGGAAATCAAGCATACGTATCGCCCCCCCTTGCAACTTAACCATCTGATTAATCATCTAGCTGTTCTTGCGTCACAATCCTGCCCGCCGCACGCCAGCGCAGCAACAGCAGTAGCGTCAAAACCGTCAGAATTAGCAGGGCGCAAGCCCCCATTCCAGCGGCAAAATCACCTTCTGAAATGCTCAAATATATAAATATGGGTATATTTTCTGTCTTCCCAGGGATTCCGCCCCCAACCATGAGTGTCGCGCCAAACTCACCCAAGGTGCGCATCCAGGTCATGAGAATTCCGCTCATTATTCCCGGCCACGCCAACGGCCATGTAGTATCCAGAAACGCGCGAAAAGGGGACGAACCCATGGTCGTAGCCAGCTGTTCATAGCGACTCGGGACTAGGCTGAAGGCACTCTCGGCAGACTTAACCATCAGCGGAACGGCCACTATAAACTGGGCCAAAAGCGCCCCCTTAAAGGTGAATACCAAGTTGAACAGCTGTTGTGCCAGGGGGTGCCCAGATACTTTGAGCAGTAGCACCCCTATGAGCAGCGGCGGAACCACCAACGGAACCTCAAGTACAATTCCCCCTAGGCGCGCAAGCCCATGCCTGCTTCTGCTTAGCCATAATGCAGTGGGAACCCCCAGCGCGAAGGCACACAGTGTTGCGCCGCAGGATGTAAGAAGGCTGAATCTCAACGCCTGAGCAAAACGGGCATTGTGCCCCAGTCTGACAAGAGTCCGGAGCTCCAGATCAGTAAAACTGGCCGCAAACAGCATCAGCACGAAAAAGCTGAGCAAAATCCCTATGCTGGCGACGACCTTTTTCATGGCCCTACGTCAAACCCATGCGTGCGAAAAATATCCTTATGTGCGCGGATAAAAGCGACAAACTCCGCCGTTGCTTCAGGCTCCTTGCTGCACTTTAGCTCCACTAGGTACGCCTGCGTTGCAACGTTCCATGCTGCGGGGATTTCCACATAGCGCAGACCATGGGTTGCAGCAACACTGTCAAACAGCAGTCCCGCGTCCACTGTCCCCTGGTGCAGATAACTAACGGTCTGTTGGATATTGATTGAATCTATGCGTGTATTCCGGTGTAATCCTTTTGCCAAGTCGAGCGGCAACTTTGGTTCAATCTGCTGATATATCTCACCTAATGCCATAGTTTCGGAGTTCCCCATGGCCAAGAGCACGCCATCTGCACTTAAATCTTCCATAGTTTCGATGTTCTTCTTGCTCTTAGGGCTAATGGCAAACACGGGCCACATGCGCAATAACGGCTGACTATTCTGCACCAAAGCGTACTTTTCGGCCTGGTGCAGAAACTTACTACTCGCCGGCAAATATAAGTCAGCCTGATTTGAGGCGCGTATTTTGCTGATTAATTGGCCGGACCCACCCGTAATCAAGATGACATTATGCTTATCCTGAGCAGAGTTATACAGTTGCGCAATCTCGGTTCCGGGTCGCAGCATTCCAGCAGCCACGTACCAGTAAATATCCGCACCTGAGGCTGCGCCAGGAATAAGTAAAACTAGACAAAACAATAGTTTCTTCATCGCTCCTCCACCTTAATATCCCCTGGGTGACGATTTTCTTGCGGGGCTGCATGAAACCAAGGATTGGGTTTTTAACGAAATATCCACTTGCTGCCCTCGCTGCAATTCCATCACTTTAAAGGCGTGTTCTGGAATATTTATACTCAACATCTGTGCATCGGAGGTGGCAACCAGCAGCTTATAATGGCGACCGCGGGGATAAACCTCCGCAAGGGTCACCACCAGAACATTAGCGCACAGGGCATGGCGTACCGGTCTGTCAGGGCGCAATATCATCACATCCTCGGGGCGGATACAGATATGGGTAGCCTCCGCAGGCGGCCTGGTGGCACATGTCAGATGCCAGCCATTTACCAGAATCGCAGTGACACCCTCTATTTCATCGATTTCCCACAGGTTGTCGAAGCCGAGCATTTGGGCGGATTCGATATACACTGGGGCATGAAAAATCTGCCGCAACGGGCCCGTTTCCACGATTTGTCCGGCATGCATAATCACCATGTGCTCCCCGAATACGTAGGCTTCCTCCCGATCGTGGGTAACCAGCAGGGTCGGGATCTGCAGTTCATCAACCAGGGCGATAAGCAGATCCCGCAGCTCTTCGCGCACGGCATTGTCGAGGGCACTGAACGGTTCATCCAGCAACAATAATCTCGGGTTCGAGGCAAACACCCTGGCCAAGGCGACCCGTTGTTGCTGCCCACCAGAAAGTTGGGCTGGATAGCGCTGCATAAGGTTGGATATCCCCAGGCGCTCCCCCCACTTTTCAGCGCTCGCTGCAATATCCTCGCGTCCATGGCGCCGCAGTCCGTAAGCAATATTCCGGGCCACATCCATATGGGGAAACAGGCAGCTTTTCTGGGGCAAATAGCCAAACCCGCGTCTATGAGCCGGCACCATTACGTTATCCTCTATCGCAACAATGGTTGTGCCGTTGCAGCGCAGGAATCCGGCGTCTGGCGTGATGAGACCGGCAAGCATTTTAAGCAGGGTGGTCTTGCCACAGCCCGACGGTCCGAATACCACGGTTTTTAAAGCTGGACTACTGAACTCCAATTCTATCGCGGTAGTGCCCAGCTGTTTTTGTATCCCCACCTCAAGCATCTGTTCATGCACCTTTGCCAAAAGGGCAGATCGGGTACACGCACTTGGGGCAAAAGTGGCACAACCCTCCGTGCCCACTGCGCGCGATCTCCTGCGGGGTTATGGGATCTGCGGCGAGCAAGCGCGGCAGAAAAATATCCAGCGCGGTGGCAGCAAAAAACAACGCCGCCGCTGGGACCGCACACACCGTTGTTTCACCGGCGTAACCGATAGTCATATTGTTGCCCGGCTGGATCGGATTCCCCTGGAACGGGAAGTCAACCCCGGCCTGTTGCATGGCCTGCACCGTCAGATCATCCGGATCTACCGAGGTGCCACCCGTAACCAGAATCAGCTCAGCAACGGCGATGGCTCGCTGCAGCGCGGTGCAGATGGTCTGCTGGTGATCTGGCACAATCTCTGTGCTGACCACCTCGACCCCGAGGCGCTGCAGCTTGGTGCGCAGGCGTGGAGTAAAGTCATCTTGAATTATGCCACTGTGTACTTCACTCCCCGTTACCAGAATCGCGGCGCGGCGTAGCCGATACGGCTTTACCGAGAACAGTGCCTCATCCAGTTCTGCCCTGACTTTGTCAAGAACGGCAGGCGCACAACTAAGCGGAATGATTCTGAATGCCGCCACTTGTTTATCGGATACAACCGGAAAATTGTTATGAATAGTAGGTAGAGAAGGGATAGCGAGGGCGTTTATCCGCTGCAGGCGTTCGGTATCAACCTTAAAGATTCCAGCAACGGTGGCATAAAAACCTATCTTGCCCTCATGTGGCTGTGCATCATAGCGAACATGCTGCCCAGCAAGCATTGGGGCGAGCACACGTGCGGCATCATCTTCATGCACTTCATCTTCCGTACCCTCCCACACGTAGATGTGCCTTTTGCCCAACTGCTGCAGAATGGCCAGGTCTTCCTGCGCAATTACATGCCCACGTTTGAATGCCACCCCCTTGCGCCCCTGTTGCAGGTTCACTTCGGTAACATCGTGACCGAGCACTTCCCCTACGGCATGTTCGAGAGCTACCTTCTTCATCTGTTATGCTTTCTCAAGTGTTAAACAAGAAATTGACCGTATAAAATTCTTACGCGCAAGACACTTGCCAAGCACAGCGGCTTGTGATTCAAGGAGCATCAGGGAGTAAACGGGTGAACGGTGTATAGTCTTATGTACTTTTAAACAGAACTCCGCTGTTTTTTCTGCACCGGGAAGCCTCGCAGCCTTTCTGCAGCATGGAGATTTAAATCAATGAGCATCTGCGCTATCCCGGTAGTGTCAACATCCCATACAGCTGCGGGGGTAACCCCCCAGTACCGTGCAACGGTCTCTACCAGAGATGGTCGCACCGACAACACCAACGGGCACGGCTGTTTTTTCAGCAATTCCTCTAATTCTTTTGCCCAACCTTCTCCGCGCAACTCCAAAGGCCCAACCTCATCTATGATTACGACGTCTGCTCTGGCTGTCGCAGCCCGCTGGAGGATAGTTTTCCCGGCCGCTAAACCTGCAGCATGAAACTGGAATGAACCACTTTGCACTCCGGTCGCAGGAATATCGCGACGACACAGTGGGGTCTGCACACCGGTATTAATATCGACAATATCAAACCCCGAGCGCTGCCCATGGTGCCACAGCCCGCGCGCCAGAATGCCGCAAACCCTGAGATTTTTACGGGTAATTTCGGAACTTAGCATTTGAAGCGCCGCCGTCTTACCACTACCGCGCCCCCCAGTCAGGATAAAAACCGGCGGGGCGGAAATAGCCTGAAGCTGGCCGCGCCAGAACTCAAGATGTTGCAGCATATATACAAAACGGTTTATCGGATTATGCAACCTGAAGCCCTGCTGCATCATGGTCTCCAGCATCAAGGGCATCACTTCAAAGGCACTCTGCAGGGCTCTGGAGTAAGCATCGCAGCCACGAGCACGCAAGAATTTGCGGATGCGCGGATGATTTAACTCTATACCCAGGGCAAAAAATGCGGCAAGGAGCAATGCCGCACGCACATTCATCTGCACGCCGACCATTAAATGTTCCACTTTGGGGGCAGAAAAAAGCTCCCCATCCTGCTGTGCAAAGCTGCCTAAAAACACACCCGCGAGTAAGGTGATAAAAACAAAAAAAACCCAGAACCCCGGTTTGCTGAAACGGCGACATAGTGAGGGATAACGCCACGCGCATAATGCTATGTAACAAAACACAAACAATGCTCCGTATCCCAGCGGGTAGAAATTCAGGAGTATCATCCCACTTATCACGGCAACAATATGCAATGGGAGCAAGACAAGGTTATGTCTTACCCCTGCAGTAAAAACTGGCGCGTTGCCATCTGTTGATTTTATCGTTAGCTCTGCCGGAGGTAAGTTTTTTATCCGCTGTCCCAGATTCCAACCGCATATAACTGCAAGCATTCCCGTTACAGGATATAGCAGGATAAGAGCAATTAAAGCCTGCCCCGGGGTAAGAGCTGTAACCCCGAGAAACTGTTGAACGCCGATAAAGGTTGCAACCGTAACGTCAATCATGTCAGAGCCGTAGAATAACAACAGACGACCTATTTTCTGCATTGGCAGCCATGTCATGGCCAGCGCACCACCCAGTAAATACCCGGCCAGATTTCTGCCACAGACGCGCAATCCCAATTCAAACAGCATGGCTTCGGCGATAATGGCAAACATCGGTCCGATAATGACCACACCGGGTGAAAGCGATTTCATCGCGGCACAAATAAGGCCCGCACGCCAGATCAAGCCTTTGTCCGGCCATAATTCATGCACAGCCACCAGAAAAACCAGAACAAGAGCTGCCAGTATGCTGCCAGCAAAGGGCAAATGGAGATTGTGTAAAAAACTTCCGACGACAATTTCCATACAGGCCCACAGCCCTCCCGCTGCTGCGGCTTTTATCCATATCTCATTCTGTCCCGACATCTATGCTGCACCTTTCACAGATAAAGGTAGAATCAAAGACGATAGGTCAAGCGCGTATAAACAGTTCTTCCCGCTTGCGGATAGTCAGGGTCGAGCCGATATTCTTCATCCAGGATATTTCTTACCCCAACCTGCCACTGCAGATGGGGACCGAATTCTATATTCACTCTGCTGGACACAAGCCAGAATGGCTCAAGTTTATCCCAGCGCTCAGGGGCTTCCTCATAGTAGCGGGTTCCATTCCACTGCACTGAAGTGATTAGATGCACGTATTGCTGGATATCCCAAATGTGGTCGCAATGAAACTTGTGTTTGGGACGATCAGGAAGATGGTCACTGCTGCGCCCAGCACTTTTATTTTTCGCATCCAGATAGGTGTAGTTAAGCCCCAGTTGATGTTGGGAGCTCAAGCGTGTATTAAGTGAAAACTCAAAGCCCATATAACGCGCATCCCCAAAATTCTGTATCTGATTGGTATCCGGACTCACCGCTTTTTCTTCAATCAAGTCATCTATATCTGAATAGAACAGTACAATTCTGGCATCGCTGGCGTCACCTACATGCAGCGCAAGCCCTGTTTCATAACTGGTACTGCGCTCTTCACGTAGCTGATCGTTGGATAAGACGCGATCATTATCAATCCCTGAGTAAAGCTCTTTCAAGGTAGGGAAGCGAGTTTTCCGCGCCACCGTAGCCCAACTGCGCAGCCGCGGAGTTATTTGCCAGCTGATCCCCAACATGGGATTCCATGCAGTGGCGGTATTGCGTGAAAATCCGCTGGCCTCCGTAACCGGACGTTGATAATCGTAACTTACCCCAGCTACAACAGAGAGAGTCTCGGTGATAAAATAGTTGTCTTCAAACGCGTAACTACCCAAGTCACTGCGACTGGTTTCCCAGTTTGCATCGCGATCAGCTTGTGATTTATGAATATCCCGGCGATAGTGCATTGAAAGCCCAATATCGTGGTATTTACTGATGCCGGGGTGATAAATTAACGAGCCGCCGTAGCTGTAGTCATCATACGTGCTGTGAAACGCATAACGTTTATCTTGGACTGTAAGACTGCTATCGTCATAAGAATCAAGGACATTATCGAACGTGTCATAAAACGCTCTGGTCTGCAGCTCACCCTGTTTACCCACTTCACTGCGCCCACTTAAATACCAGGAAACATGCCGCCATTTATTAAAACGCCAATAACGCGCCGGTCCTTCTTCATTGACAGGCATACCCCATTCACTGTCCAGATAGTTAAGCCCCACGGCGTATTCATGCCCCTCCGCAGGCAAGAGCCCGAGTTTCAGAGCCAGATGCGTCCTTTCCCGGTCGGAATTATGCCGCACACCCCCATCTTCATTTTTCGTAGCGGAGTAACTACGCGGCAGGCGAAAATCTTCCTGCTCTGTTTCAGAGTAGTCCATCATCAGATAGTAATGTTTTGCCCTGTGGCCTAACTGCAGGTGCCCCGAATAACACCCCCGTTCTCCGATCCCGGCGTCAGCCTGAAATTCAAGCGTTTTCTGCGGCCTCCGAGTAACAATGTTCACCACGCCACCCATTGCATTAGAACCGTACAGGACTGAACCAGGGCCTTTTGTGACACTGATCTTCGCCAGGTTATCCAGCGGCAGACTTCCGCTGTCGACATAACCATCAACCGGGTTTACCAGGGGGATACCATCGAGGAGTACCGCTATCTGGCGCTGTTCAAATCCACGCAGGGTAAACGTCTGTTCATTGCGCTTGCCCACTGTCATACTGAACCCAGGGAGACTCTGCAGGACATCGGCAAGGGTATTAAAGCCGTGTGATTGCATGGTCTCCTGCTCAACTTCATCAATGGCGGCAACCTGCGAGATTGGCTGTTTTTTTGCCGTTACGACAACTTCCCCCAGGTTGGCCACCTCGCCATCTTCGGCGTACACGCAAGAGAGCATCCCACACAGGCAGAGGAAAACAGCAAGTGTACTTATTTGCAGTACATGGCCATCCGTTTGCTTTAACTTCATTATTTGGCCTTCAAATTTTTGTAATAACAAATACATAGCAATTTCAATATTGTGTCCGCGCGTTCCAAAAAAGTGATAATACCGTTGAACTGCAGAGGCGTTCTGGCAAATGCGAAATTTCTCCACGCCAAGATAAACAGCTGACTGTGTCCAGCTTGTATACACTGGAAGCATAAGCATCAAGCTAGAGCGCCACAACAAAGCTTGAGCCTAAAATCATTCCAAACCAGGCAGCGGGAAAAAACCGGCCATAGCGTTATACCCTGGAGGGAACAACGCTCAGTGCGTTCCCACCTCTGCGCGCGCAAACACGCACCTTCTACCACTTCAACACTGCAGGATTAGAGTAATAACCCCGCGTTGTGTTCCTCCAGAAAGAGGTTGAAACGTTCCTGAATGAGGTAATACTGCGCTATAGCATGGTGCCCGTACACGGTCAGGGATGCACCACCACCGCCAGGCCCTCCCTGATTAAGCATCACCAGAGGAACGGTGGCCCGCGCATTGATATTGTGAATAAGACGCAGGGCGTTGCGATACGACATCTGCATGCTCTGCGCAGCCTGCCGCACTGAGCCGGTTTGCTCCACCAATTCCAGCAATCGCACTCTACCTAGGCCGAGGAAAGCCTGCCCTCCAGCGGCTATCCAGATGCGCCCACCAACGGTGTACTCTGTCACGGTAGGCATATCAGGAGTGCGTTCATTGCTACCCATTTTGCCCACCGTCCTGCCAACGGAAATTCAGACTCCCTTGGGGGCAGACATCAATACAGGTGCCACAATTCCAGCACTGACTGTATTCTCCTTCTCCCTGTTGCGGCTTAAGTCCCAATGGGCAGCTGCTGTCGCATTTACCACAGTGAACACAGCTGACGGGGCTGACCACCACGCGCAATTTGCGCTTGTGCCCAATAAGTGCAAGCAATGCTCCCAACGGGCACAGATAGCGGCAGTAAAAACGGCGGGTCACCAGGCTCATGCCCAGCACCCCGACAATGATAAGCACTTCAAGGGCCAGGGTATTGAAAAACACCAGTCGCATCAATTCGCGTCCCACCAGCCCCGGAGGTGACATGAACACAAAAATCGGTGCGCCGACAATCAGACTCAAGAGCAATTCTCCAATCAGGGCAAACCAGAGGACCTGGCGCGGCAGCAGCCAACGATCTTTAGAGTGTTTGCGCCGCGTCACCACCCCTGTCGCCCGCTCGGTTAAATCTGAAAGGTAGTGGATAGGGCAAATCCAGCCGCAGAAAATACGACCACACAGCAGCGCCAAGATTACCGGAATCAGCATCCCCACCAACAAAGGCCCGTAGATAGCGCGCGTGACCAGGATGCGCTCCAGCCCTTCGAGTGGTGAGACAAACCACATATCCCCAAAACTGAGGGACTGATACCACCCTTGAATAAAGTGAAAATTAAGGTAAAAATTCAGCAATGGAATCGATACCAGCAGCGCAAAAGAGGCGCTTTGAACCGTCAGCCGCCAGAAACCCCAGCTGCGTTGGCGCAGGATTTTCATACTCCCCCCCCAACTTGCTCCATTGCCTCGGGCAGGGTGAATTCCCGCGCGTAGATCGGCTCTACATTAATCGCCTTGCCCCCCTGTTGGCGGGGAACCGGGCAGGCATGGGTGCATATTCCACATCCGGTGCAGTAGCGCTCATCGACAATCGGTTTAAATTCTTCGAGCCGAATGGCTTTATCCATAAAGGGGCACACGCTATAACAGGTACGGCACAGAACCGTGTCCTTCCAGGATACGCAGGTATAGTGATCAACCACTGCTACCCCCATCCTGGTTTGCTCTTGTGGGATGCGGCGCAGCGCTCCTGTGGGGCAGACGTCAACGCACTTCATACACAGATAACAGGGGACATCTTCAATCTCTACGATCGGGCTTCCGGCGTTGACTCCACTGCGGATATTCAGCGGCTTGATACTTAGGTATGGACACACCTCGACACAGCGCCCGCAGCGAATACAGGTTCCGGCAAAATGCTCTTCCGTTACGGCGCCGGGCGGGCGTAGAACATTGGTTGCTACCGGATAGGCATACCGACGCGCAGACGCAGTTGCGGGCGCCAGGAGCATCCCCAACAAGGTACTGCGCAGAAATGTTCGCCGCCCTGGTGAAAAACTCATACCAATTTCGCTTTGTTTCTCTTGCTTTTCCCAAAAGGATTCGATGGAATCAGTTCACCACGCTCGATCTTTTCCACCTCATCTTCAGCATGTAGGTATGCAGCACTCACACTGAGCACCTGTTCAAGCTCTTCCATGTCCTTCACACACGCTTCCATGCTGTCGGTTGTCTGAGAATCGATAACCGCTACGATATTCCCGTCGAGATCCGTAGCGTGGATCTCAACCCCTGGCATCTGCTCAAGGACGGTAACGACAGCGGCACAATCCTGCGGCAACGTGTTTACGATAAATCCACCTATAGGCATAAATAGTCTCCCGTTACTGAAGACAGGGAACGAGTTCTCCCTGTCTTCAGTATTGATTGGACAACTGTTTTTTGCGCCCTTCTCAGGGGTTACATGCCCATGCCGGAGGTACGCCCGGCATGGACGAAATACGAACGCCTGAATGAACAAGCAGCGCAGAACATTTATTCATTTAGTGAAGTGATGTAGGGTTTTAGAGCTTTGGGACCGGAAATCCTCCGGGCGCGACAGGCACAAATCTTAAATTCCGGTTCTTTCGAGCCAGGATCGTACGCATCGTTACACACTTTGTTGATCATCCGATCTTCGTGCATATCATGCCAGTAAGCAAATAGCATCCCCTCCATGGGGCCATCCACAACCTTGGCCGGCATCTCCACTTTGCCCCGACGCGATTCTATTTCAATCATGTCATTGGGGCGAACACCCATGCGCGCCGCGTCTTTGGGATTGATCTCAACATATGAGTATGGATTAGCGCGCAGCAATTCTGGGATGCGCCCGGTCATAGTGGTCGTATGCCAATGGTCAATAATCCGCCCGCTGGATAGGTAGAGGGGGTAGTCGGCGTCCGGTTCTTCGGCAGCGCCCACGTAGGGTCGACTCCATATCCACAATTTTCTGTCCGGGTGGGCCCCGCCATAGAACTGGTACGGTTTGTCGTCTTTGGCCTCGGTTTCCGCCATGGGATCACTGCCACGCACAAACTTCATAACCGTGCCCCCGGTCAAGGCATACTCCTTGGTTGGAGCAGGCCACTGCACCCCATCATCCATGGATTCCAGGACTTCGTAGGTCGCACCGCGCAGATCACAGTCGCGCCCCTTAGTCAACTTCTGGGTGTATTCGTCCCATATAGCCTTCGGCAGCTCGTAGTCCGGCTCCTTGTCCATAAACGGGGCCACACACTGCGCGATTACCGGGTCGTTGAGTTCTTTCGCAAGACGCAATGCCCACTCACGCACTATCCAGACTTCAGGCATCGCTTTACCAGGAGCGTCAACCGCCTTGGGGGTGATTTGCGAGCGCCGCTCGGTGCAACCATAAACTCCTGTCTTTTCGAAGTGAAACGCGGTGGGAAGAATCAGGTTAGCGCACTCTGTGGTCTTGGTCGGGAAAATATCCGTGCACACAATAAACACATCATCTGATTGCATCCCTTTTCGATATGGCGTCACGTTGGGAAGACTCTGCGCCGGACTGGTGCAATTAACCCACATAGCGCGGATTTTTTTCTCGTTCACCGCCTCGAACATCGCCATGGTGTGGTAGCCAGGTTTCGGCGGGATGCGTCCGCGCGGAACGCCCCAAGCATCTTCCACCTCATTACGGGCTTTTTCGTTATCTACTCCACGATGTCCTGGAAGAATATGGCACAATCCGCCCCCTTCACGTACACCACCGCAAGCATTGGGTTGGCCGGTCAGAGAGAGGCTGTCTGCACCTGGTTTGCACAGCTGACCTGTGAGGATATGGAGGTTGTGAATAAGATTGTTGGCCCATACCCCTTGTTTACGCTGGTTGATCCCCATACACCACATACTCAGGGTTCCTTGAGAGGTGGCAAACCAGCGCGCAGCAGTGCGGATATCATCGGCGGTGATATTACCACCACAGAGCTTTGCCGCCTTTTCTGGGGTGTACTTCTCAAGATCAGCTTTGTATGCAGCCAGATCAATTTGTTTAGCATCTTTACCGACACGGAACACAGCGTAGTCATTGATAAATTGTTCATCGTACAATTTTTCATCAATTATGACATATGCCATCGCGTTCATCAGAGCCAGGTCGGTACCAGGTCGAAACTGCATATGCATATCTGCAATACGCGAGGTTGGTGAGATACGTGGATCAGCATTGATGATCTTCACTTTATCCGGGTTGTCGAGTTTACGCCGCATTACGCGCCGGAAAAAAACCGGATGCGCCTCAGCCATATTGCTGCCGATTATAAACATGCAATAGCTGCGCTCGACGTTGTCATACCCCCCGATAGGTTCATCGGCACCAAACGATGTAAGGTAACCACCTACAGCACTGGCCATGCATAGACGCGGGTTCCCCTCGACATTGTTGGTCTTCAGCCCCCCACGCATAATCTTCTGAAACAGGTAGGTTTCCTCAGTCAGACACTGCCCGGAACCGTAGTAAGCGGTAGAATCGCTGCCGTACTTGCGTGTGGCATCGGCAAATTCCTTCGCGGCTATATCTAAAGCCTCATCCCAGCTGATCTCCTTGAAGGGCTGATCTTTACGCGCGCGATACAAAGGAACCTGCAAACGCTCCGGATGCTGCATGATTTTATAAAACAGCATCCCCTTCATACACAGATAACCATAGTTAGTGCGCGATTTCGGTACGCCGCGCAGCGCTACGGCACGGCCATTCCTAACCCCCATCTCAAGACGACAACCGACACCGCACAGGCGGCAGGTTCCACGTACCCATTTGTCTACATCCGCGGCTTGCGCCTCATTTTGGTGCGCAAACGGCAGATTGATCCCAACATAGGAGGCCGCAGTTAACGCCGCTGAGCGCTTAATAAAATCTCGTCTGGTTAAACTCATTTCGACCTCCTTCTAGTGGCCTTTAAACGTATGCTCTAAATGGCAGTCCCAACATGGCTTCGCCGATGGATTGCTCATGGTCTCACCCGCGTGACATACCGCGCAACGCTCCATAGGCGGGACTTTATACATCTGCTCATAGGTACCATGGCATTGATAACATTTGACGAACCCAATCCCATGTCCAGAGTTATACCACTGTGTATAGATTTCTGGGGTTACCCCCTCGTGACATTCGATACACGGACGCAGTTCGTCCTGCGCCGACAGGGGCGGATGTTGCGCCAAAAGTGGCCCAGCCTCCGAGGCTGTAAGTCCCTGGGGAGAGCTTTCGTTTCTACTCCCCGTTACCACGTTGGTACACGCGAATAACAGAACCACAGAGCCGACAGTCAATAATGTTGCACATATTTTCTTCACTGTTCTTCTCCTCTCCAACCTTTAACTGTCTACACACAGCTACCCCCCTCTTATTGGTGTTGTCTATTGTGAGGTGTCGCCTGTTGTGAGCCAGTTCACCTTAAATAACTTCAGCTCAATCAGTACTTAAACTGCAGCCGCACAGAAAGAATCTCGGTATCGCGCGTGGGGTTGAGGTAGCCGTTAGAACTGGAATCATCCTGCATAAAGTAGGCATACTTGACGGTAAAATTGAGGTTTTCCGCCAAAGGTTTGATCAGCAGAGCGTCAATCTCATCGCCATAGGTACCATCAAAAAAGTCATTTTCGGTTGTGTCAAAGTAGTGGTATGCCAGAACAAGTTTTGCCCCGAACGCTTGTGTGGTCGCCTGCACATAATAGTCGTGCAGACCATCACGCAGATCACCACCGTTGGTTCCCAGAAACTGATCCGCAAAACCGTTGAACTTATGCGCCGTACTGAAAAGGGTATCGAAAGCACGGTCGGAACCATTCTGGCCGGAGATATAAGAGTATCCCACCCCGAGGGTAAACATGTTGTTGATCTTGCCCGCCACATAAACATTTACCATATCGGCATTGTGATCTTCCCCATCGGCAAAATTACTTTGATGACTGTAATCCAGGTAGTAACTAAAAGGAGCAGTTTTGCCGTCGATCCGGAAACCATAGGTAGCACTGTCACGTGCGCTGTCCGCAGTGCTCTCGGTATCCAGCAGGTAGGTATGCAAAGAAATTGTATGATTTTTAAGCCCGGAATAGGCCGCATTAAAAAGATAAAATCCGTCTAAATCCAGCGAATCGAGCGAGATAGTGTTCACTTTCTGCACATATGCAGCATACAGCTTAACGTCTTGAATCGATGTATTGGTGATGGACGCTGCATCAAAAGACTGCCCATTTAGACGCCAATCGACATCACCCATTAAACGTGCATCATCCAGGACAATATCTTGGCGCCCTACTCTAACCAGCGTATCTGGGACACCAGTGAAGTCAAGGTAGATCTGCTGGATCCGGCTGCCATCGGGATCGGCAATCACGTCTCTGCCCAGATTGCCGTACGTTTTCCCATTGCTGGTAAAACGGTATTGCTCCATGATGTTGCTGACATTGTGCAGTTGCACATAGGCCGCCGTATTGAAAAACGTGGCGGTTTTATATCCCACCCGGGTTCTGATACTAAACTGCTGTCCAGGACTGGTGGCGTCATCACGGTGCTTATACTCAAACCCGGTGATCACATCCACATCTGGGGTGCCGTCTTTCAGGGCAGCAACAAAATCATCCAGCGGCGCAGCAGTAAGGCTGCCTCCCCAGAACAACAGCGCCATCAGAACAGCCAATCCTCTCCAATACAAATTCATATCTCTCTCCCTTCGCGTCATCGACATGTCCGCTATAGCGGACATATCAAACATGGTATGGATATAATCCTACCGTCGAATACAGTGCTGCAAACTCCTCCGTCACAATATACAGACGTGCACTGCGCACACGCGCAGTCCACTCCTGTTCTTTACTTCAAGACGCGTGCCAACAATGCACAGAACCCCATAGACATCTGAACAAATGAGAAATTATCGATAGGCCGTAGACTGGCAGTCTGATTTAAGCATCCGCTTTCGCTAGTTTACGTTACCTATTGTCCCCGAATATGTTGTCTATGTTTCCTTTGAGTAACGCTATTCAGGCGGAACTTCGGCAGCGTTTCAGCTCCACGATTACCTTTGAACGGGTCGACTGCGCACGGTTTTCAGAACCAAGGCTAGCATCAAAGAAATCCCGGCCAGGGCTACAAAGACAATAAAACCGCTGGCGTAGCCGCTTTCTCCAGTTCGGCGCACAACGATGCCGAGTAGCGGTGGTATCACAAACCCGCCAAAAGCTCCCAGTCCACCGACCCAGCCCGCAGCTCCGCCTACTGCTTCGGGTATCTCCTGCGGTACCAGCTTGAAGATTGCGGCGTTGCCAACCCCCATGCCCAGAGCCATCACCACCACAGCCACCACCGAGAGTCCGATACTGGCGGAGATCGACATCAGCAGGGCCCCAATTAACATGACCAGCAACGCCCCGATGGCGGTATTTTCTCCGCCAGACTTATCTGCAACACCACCGCCCCAAATGCGAATGATCGAGGCTAGCAGGGCGTACAGGGCGGTAAGCAACCCTGCGGCCACAGCGCCCACGGCTAGGTACGAGGTCCAATAAATCGGTAGCCATGCCGTCATGGCGATGAATCCGCCAAAGGTACTAAAATACATGGCCACCAACAGCCAAGTTTTCCAGGCCCGGGCCGAAAGCCGCAAACTATCTTTCAAGCCCCCAGTGGGCAGCAATTGCTGACCGTGCTCTATGGCGCTAATTCGGGCCTCTTGGTCGCTCACGCCCTGTTCAATCAACTGAAAATAAGGAGCATTACGTGAATACCGATAATACAGAAAAGTGCCCACTGCGAGAAACAGGAGCCAAACTAGATAGGAGCCGCCAAGCCCAAGGGTCGATAAGGCCAGCGGCAGCAGAAAAGAAAAAATTCCCGGTGCCAAATTCCCCACTCCGGCGAAGAATCCAAGAGATTTGCCCTGTTCCTCCATAGTGAACCAGTAGGAAACTTGACCAATCCCCACTGAAAAGGTGGCGATACCACAGCCACACAGCACCCCCAATGCCAGCAGCAGTGGATAGAGTTTAGGGGTCATGTGCGCCGGATAAAGAAAATTAACCACCAGGGTCAAACCCAGCATCCCGACCAGCGACAGCCCTAGAAGCACCAAGAAGGGTTTACGCCCACCCGTAGTATCGACCCAGGCGGCAAAAGGGATACGTAGCAGGGAGCCCGACAGGGCCGGAACGGCCACCAGCAGACCGATCTGCTCGGGACTGAGTTGCATCAGGTCCTTGAATTTCACGGCCGTTGGACCGAACAACGCGACCGCGGCGAAGCCGAAGAAAAAGCCAAGGGTAGCGCCGTACAACCCGGTTTGAGGATTACCCTGGATTCGCTGCATTTGCCATCTCCTTGTCGGTCAAAAATCCCCTCTGATTAGCAAGACATTCCCGCGTTCTCACGAAGCCTTGTTTGAGGTTCCCTTGAAGTTTTGTGCTCGGCTTGACGTCTTTAGCGTCAAAAACTTACTCCGTATGGTCTCGCCGCGCATACCATATCACTAGCTGATAGGGACGGGCCAGATACGTCAGCGGCACACTGACCACATGCACTAGGCGGGAGAAGGGGAACAGCGCAACTAGGAAGAAGGCGTTGACCGCATGGATCTTGACCACCAACGGCAACACCGCTAGGTACTGTACTTGGGGATCGAATTTGACCAACGACCAGAGCCATGGCGCTGCGGTGTGCAGGTACCAGACTGAGCCCCAGCGCAAGGTGAAGGCGATCCAAACCCCGGTTGCCACCTGTAGCAACAGCGCCGCTAACAACACCCAATCAATCACCGAGGTGACGGCGGCAACCCGCGCATTAACAGCCCGTCTCACAATCAACAGAAAGATAGAGATCACCGTGGCCAGTCCCAAGGCCATGCCGCTGATCTCCAGCACATACAGGCGCAGCGGCTGGCCCAGCAGTACCCCCCACTCATGCGGAAAGAGAAAGGCCAACAGATGGGCGAAAAGAATCAACAAGATGGCGTAGTGCCAGGGGACCGAGCCCCAAAACAACGTCCGACTTTCCAAAAACTGGGAGGACTGGGACGACCAGGAGTAACGGTCGACGCTGTAACGGTAGATACCGACAGCAATAGCCAAGGCTACCGCTACATAGGGGAAGATGCCGAACAAGAACAGGTCAGTCATGAGCAGCTCTCCTTCTGCCGACCCACAGCCGGCAGCTCAGTTACGCCATCCACAGTGGCAACCAGAAAACGCTGCAGCGACTGGAGCAACTCCACATAAGGATGATTCCCCTCCTCCAGCCCCTGCAAAATCTTCGTCAAGACCGGAAGCAAACCATCTTCAATTAGCTCTAGAGAGCAGTCGGGCGGTGACTTGGTACCGATGAAGCGCAGCAGCGTACACAGGTGGTCGGGAAGCTCAACTCCGGCGACGAAACCATGTCGGCGATAAATTTGGTTCAACTGCATCAGAAACATCCCGCGCTGCTGACTCTCGCCGCAGAGCTGATAGCCAACGTAGGGATGGCAGGCAGGCTGCAGGTCAAAGGTGGCGGTAAAGAGCTCCTCGACCTGTGCGGTGGTATGCGTCTGGACAAAATCGGCAAAACGTTGCAGAGCATCGACCGCTGCAGGACTCTTCTGCTGCAATAATGCAGTGCAGGCCGAGAGCGTTGTTGGCAGTTCCGCACTTGGGTAGCTGAGAAGCTCGGCAAACTGCCGACAAAGGGTCTGGTCCGTAGCTGTAAGCATGATTACCACCGCCGTTTCGGTGGACGACGACTGCCAAAGCCCATTTCCTGTTTGTACTCCTCCGGATCCATCCCGGCCTCGACCGCCTGCTCCCGCAGCATGGGTGGAATCACGATCCGCTCCTTGATATGGGTCAGAGCGCTCATACGGTAGATCGCCTCAATCTGTTCGGCGCTAACCTGCCCCAGTTCCCGAGCCTTACTCACCTCGGCCTCCGTCAAGTCACCCACAGTAGCATTGCGGCGCTGGATGCGTACCGCGATAAGTTTGCGGTACACTGCCCTGACCTCCTCTTCGTTGCCGCCGGCGAACAGCCCAGCCAGGTACTGCAGTGGCAGGCGGGCGTTTTCCAAGGTGGTGAAGTAGTCGTCGGCCAACTTCTGGGTTCCGATGTTTTCTTTCGACAGTACCGGTAGCAGCGGTGGTACATAAAACAGCATCGGCAGCGTACGGAACTCAGGATGCAAGGGTAAGGCAATCCCCCACTCCTTGACGAATTTGTAGATCGGCGACTTTTGCGCCGCCTCAAGCACCTGTCCGGGAATTCCGGCCTTACGCGCCTCGGCAAGCACCTGCGGATCAGAGGGATCGAGGATGATCTCGCGCTGGGCTGCAGCTAGTTCACTATCGGGACGCATGGCCATCGCCTCGATACGGTCTGCGTCGTAGAGCAGCACCCCTATGTAGCGGATACGTCCAACGCATGAATGAAAACAGGCTGGAGCTTCACCAACTTCTAGGCGCGGATAGCAGAGAATGCACTTTTCCGCTTTGCCGGTGCTCCAGCCGTAATACGTCTTTTTATAGGGACAGGCCGAAACGCACATGCGCCAGCCTCGGCATTTATCTTGGTCAATCAGGACAATACCGTCCTCGCCGCGCTTGTAGATCGCTCCCGAGGGGCAGGCCGCGACGCAGCTAGCATTCAAGCAATGGTTACAGATTCGCGGCAGATAGAACATCACCAACTTCTCGATGGCGAACATCTGCGCCTGCTCTGTGGCGCTCAGTTGGACCACCCCCGGATCGTTGGCGGCATAAATGTTAGAGCCAGATAGATCGTCGTCCCAATTGGGCCCGGCCTTGATCTTCATCGGCTTCCCGCTGATCATGGAGATCGGGCGGGCGGTTGGCTGGTCATTGCCGGCCGGGGCGTTGGTCAGATCACCATAGCGGTAGGTGAAGGGCTCGTAGTAGTCGTCCATGGTCGGCAAGCGTGGGTTGTGAAAAATCTTACCGAGCAGAGCGCTGCGGTTGCCGAGCTTGAGTTGCAAGCGTGTGGCGCTCGCCTCCCAACCACCACGATATTCACCCTGATCCTCCCACTTCGTCGGATAGCCGGTTCCCGGCTTGGTTTCGACATTGTTCCACCACATGTACTCGGTGCCCTTACGGTCGGTCCAGAGGTTCTTACAGGCAATGCTGCAGGTGTGACAGCCGATGCACTTGTCGAGGTGAAAAACGGATGACACCTGTGCGCGTATATTCATCGTCATAGCTCCTTGTGTTCCACGCCGCCTTAAAAGTTCGGCTCCCCAATGAGTTTACGCACCATGATAAAGGTGTCGCGGTTGGCTCCAGTTGGTCCCCAATAGTTCCACGCGTAGGTGAACTGGCCATAACCGCCAAGCATCAGGTTCGGTTTGAGACGGATACGCGTGAGGCTGTTATGGCTGCCGGCGCGCTTGTTATTACGCAGCGGCGACTTGGGGGTGCCAATGGTCCGTTCTGGAGCATGATAGAGGAAGGATATCCCCCGAGGCAGACGGGCGCTAACCACTGCCCGGGTAACCACCACCCCGTGGTCGTTGTAAACCTCTACCCAGTCGTTATCGACCACGCCGATTTCGGCCGCATCCTGGTCATTGAGCCAGAACGGATGACAGCCGCGAGAGAGAGTCAGCATCCGATGGTTGTCACCGTAGGTGCTGTGAATCCCCCATTTACCGTGGGGGGTAAGGTAGTTGAGCAGAATGCTCTTGGTATCGGTCGAGCTAACCACCAGATCCTGCAGGCTGCTCGGATCGGGTTTGGGTTTGTAGGTCGGTAAATGCTCACCTGCCGCGATATAGCCTTGATGGTCGAGGTAAAAATGCTGGCGCCCGGTCAGGGTCCGCCAGGGGACCAAGCGATCGACGTTGAGACAGAAGGCTGAGTAGGCCCGACCATTCTCGGTCAAACCAGACCAGATGGGACTGTTAAGCAGCCGGCGTGGTTGACGGTCCAGGTCGGCGAACGTGGTGCGGACCCCGCGGGTGCTTGCAGCCAGATCGGTCAACGGCAGACCGACCCTTTTCTCTTCAGCCTCAAAGGCACGGAAACTCATTTCGCCGTTGGTCTCGGGTGCCAACTTAAGAATGATCTCGGCGGCTTCTCTGGCCTCAACCAGCGATGGATATTTCTGCCCACCCCATTCCACTGTGGGGCCGTTTTCGATCATGTCATCATAGTAATCTTCTACCGCCCAGGAAATACCGTGGGCGCCGATGCCGGAACGAACGCCGGGGCCATAAGAGATGAAGCGGTTGTAGAGGTTTTTGTAGTCGCGCTCCACCACCACCAAGCCCGGCATGGTCTTGCCGGGAATCGCAGCGCACTCTCCCTTGCTCCAGTCCTTGATTTCCGGTTGGGCCATTTCGGCTGGGGTATCGTGCTGCAGCGGCACCGTGACGATGTCGCGCACCGGTTCAGGCAAATGCACTGCGGCCAGTTCACTGACCTTCTTCGCCAGCCCCTTAAAAATATCCCAGTCGCTCTTCGACTCCCAACAAGGGGGAACCGCTTCCTGCAGCGGGTGGATGAAGGAGTGCATGTCGGTGGTGTTGAGGTCGTCCTTCTCGTACCAGGTGGCAGTCGGCAGCACGATGTCCGAGTAGAGCGCCGAAGTGTCCATACGAAAATTGATGTCAACCACTAGATCAAGCTTCCCCTCTGGGGCCTGCTTATGCCACTTGACCTCTTTGACCGACTCTTGCGCGGTTTCCGGAGCGACGGTGTTGGTGTGAGTGCCAAGGTAGTGTTTGAGAAAATATTCATGCCCCTTGGCACTCGACATCAGGGCGTTACCCCGCCAGATGAACCAGACCCGTGGCCAGTTTTCTGGCGCATCGGGGTCTTCAACAGCAAACTTCATCTTTTTATCGGTCAGTTGTTTCACTGTCCAGTCGACAACCTGCTGATTGTCGGTGGCACCGTCCGCTTCGGCCTGCTTTACTGCCTCGGTTGGACTGCGGTCGAACTGCGGATAAAAGGGGAGCCAACCGTTGCGCACAGCGCGGACTTGGTGGTCTATGGTGTGACCGTTGGTGATGACGTTATGTTCGGCCACCGGCTGAATTTTAGCTTCGGCAGCGGTGCGCTCGTAGCGCCATTGGTCACTGTGAACGTAGTGATAGGACGGAGCATTCTGGAACCGCGGTGTCTTACTCCAGTCAAGCGCGCCCATGATGGTTGCCCACGGAGCGAATGGGGCAAGTTTTTCCTGCCCGACATAATGATTGAGGCCGCCGCCGTTTTTACCGACACAGCCGCAGAGCATCAGCGCGGCGATACCGGCGCGGTAGATCAGATTGGAGTGGTACCAGTGATTGACCCCGGTGCCGATGATGATTGAGCACTTCCCTTGGGTCATCTCCGCGGTAGCGGCCCACTCCCGAGCGAACTGCACCACGTTGGCGCGGTCGATACCGGTGAATTTTTCCTGCCAGGCCGGGGTGTAGACCTTGTCGGCATCGTAGCTTGCCGGGTAGTCCCCTTCGAGGCCACGATTGACGCCGAACTGGGCCATCAGTAGGTCATAGACCGTGGTCACCGGTACCGGCCCCTGTGGCATGTCAAGGTAGCGCACCGGCACTCCGCGGACGACCGACTGATCGGCGCCAAAATCGTCAAATTCAACCTGTAGCACCGCCTCCTGACGCTCGATAAGGCTCAAGAGCGGGGAAAGCTCGCTGCCATCCTGGCCATCTTTGAGCTGCAGATTCCACTCCCCCTCTTTCTGCTGCCAGCGAAAACCGAGGGTTCCCAGAGGCATACGTGGCTGATCACTGATTTCATCCCAGAGCAGATATTTAAAGCCAGCATTCTCTTCGCTGCTGTATTGCTCGAGGACGGCTGCATTTGCCATCCGCCCAGCACGGTAGTTACCGTTTTTTTCACTCAATTGGATCAGGAAGGGGGTGTCGCTGAAGCGCTTGAGGTAATCCATGAAGTAGGGAGTTTTATCTCGATGGTGGTACTCGCTGAGGATGACATGATTAACCGCCATCCAGAATGCGCCGTCCTGCCCGGCGTGGGCAGGAATCCACCAGTCTGCGTGTTTAGAGGTCATGCTGAAATCGGGGGAGAGCACCGTGACCTTGGTACCGTTGTAACGCGCTTCGCCAAGGAAGTGCGCATCTGGGGTGCGGGTCATGTTGACGTTGGAACCCATCACTGCGATGTACTTACTATTGTACCAGTCGGCGCTTTCAGCCACATCGGTCTGCTCGCCCCAGACCTCCGGCGAGGCGTTGGGCAGGTCGCAGTACCAGTCGTAGAAACTGAGGTTGGCCCCGCCGAGCAATTGCAAGAAGCGGGTGCCGCTGGCGAAGCTGAGCATCGACATGGCCGGAATCGGCGAAAATCCGACCAACCGGTCGGCGCCGTATTTTTTGATGGTATAGATAGTTGAGGCGGCAATGATCTCCTCGACCTCGTCCCAACTGGAGCGACGGAAGCCTCCTTTGCCGCGAGCCTGCTGGTAGCTCTTACGCGCCACCGGATCTTCAACAATGGCGGCCCAAGCGACCACCGGGTCGCCATGCTCGGCTTTGGCCGTGCGCCAGAGGTCGGTCAGCACCCCGCGCAGGTAAGGATATTTGATCCGCAACGGGCTATAGAGATACCAGGAGAAGGCGATGCCGCGCTGACATCCGCGCGGTTCGTAGGGAGGGAGGCTCGGCTCCAAGGCCGGATAGTCGGTGGCCTGCAGCTCCCAGCCAACGATGCCGTCCTTGACATGCACGTTCCAGGAACAGCCGCCGGTGCAATTGACGCCATGGGTGCTGCGCACCACCTTATCGCACTGGTTGCGGTTGCGATAAAACTCCTCCCACTGGCGCGATTTGGGATCGACAATGTCCTTGATCCAACCCATATTATTTTACCTTCCTTTGGCGAGATTTTTGCAGCAATGGCTGTCGCACCCCGCTCAGCCGCCGCCAGCCCAACAATCCAATCAAACCCAGAAAGCTGCCACCGGCAATCAACACATCCCTCGTCATTCGCCTGCTTATCTCCGGCGTCTGGCGACCGCTTACCTCGGCAAAAAAGGCTGCTAAATCCAGCTGCTCCTGCGAAGTCAGGGGGCGGGTGGCGTAAATCGGTATCATGCTGGGAAAGGGCAGGGATTTAAGAACCGACAGAACACCTTGTTCGCCAAAATTTTCCCAGAGTGGAGTGAGGTCAGGACCAAAGTTGGCAGCAGCTGCCTTGCCTAGACCTGCACCAGCAATTCCATGACAGGCCAAGCAAGGCGCGCCCCCCTTGGCAAAGGATGCGGTCCCGACGAACAGGGCTTCACCACTGCGAGGATCACCAACAGGTCCTGTTCCGGTCATAGGAGAAGACGTCGACACAGCTGCTGCATGGTGTTGTGCTTCTTGCGGCGCGGCGAGATAAGCCAATAGCGCTTCAATTTCCTGCTCGGTGATGCCTAGGCGTGGCATGATAAAATTGTTGAAACGTTTCACGAGCTCCAGTGCCACGGGATCTTTTGCGGCGATCATCTTGCCGGGGTCACGAATGAAGTCAGCAATCCATGATTGCTCTCGAAGTTCCGTCACTCCGGCCAAGTCTGGACCCATGGGCAGATCACCGCCACCAATGGTGTGACATCCACTGCATTTGAGATGAAAAATGGCCTCGCCCGTCTCCGCCAGTCCCCCATCGGCAGCATCGGCTCCAATGGGTGTTAAAGACAGTATGGCACTCGCTATCAAGGCCCTGAATAGCAACGCTCCATATTTGGTCATTTCTTCACCTCATAGCGGGTTTAATAATTAATGGAGAGCGAAACGGAGTTACTAGGCAGAAGATTGCGTTGAAAAGAAATGGCTATGTAATCGTACTACTTATAATATTGATTCGTTTTTTTAAGTTGTCAACAAAAGTCGATTGAGTTTCTTGAGATCAGTTTAGCGTGTCACCTTGCCTATCAGTGATATTCTCCAATTAGCGCATGCAAACATGCGATGAAAAAGACCGCTCATGCGGACACATAATAATAGCCTTTGTTGGTAAAGATATATTATATACAGCACAACCTAGCAGCAGCTATATTTCCGCTGCTTAGCCACGAACCGACTTGATGCAATCGCGACACATTACGCTCAGTGTACGACAAGCTCATGTTTTAATTAAAGCCTTTAAGTTATTTCATCCAACTCGTGCTTTTGGATTTTCTGCCACAAACTTTTACGCGATATACCCAGCATCTGTGCTGTCTGGCTTTTGCGGTTTTGGTTCTGCTTCAATGTCTCTGCAATAAGCTCGCGCTCGAACTGCCCTAATGCCTCTCTTAACCCCCCATCCATAGTATTTTGCCCACAAGTGTGTAGAAATACCTTTTTCCGGGTCTCTCTTATTTCTTCAGGCAGATCATCCACCAGAATCAATTCGCCGCTGCTGAGGGCGACGGCACGCTCCATCGCGTGTTCAAGTTGGCGCACGTTGCCAGGCCACTGATACTGCAGCAAAAGCTGGAGGGCTTCATCGGAGAGATAGCGCAGCGGGCGCTTCATTTTTTCAGAAAAACTCTGCAGAAACAAATTGGCCAACGGTTCAATATCATCGGTGCGTTTGCGTAAGGGAGGAACCTCTATACTTATGACATTAAGACGATAAAACAGATCTTCTCGAAAAAGCTTGGCGGCTACATCATCTGCCAACACATGATTGGTCGCGGCAATAATACGCACATCCACCAGAACGCCGCTTCGTCCTCCTAACGGATGAACCACGCGCTCCTGCAACACACGCAGCAGTTTGGCTTGCGCCGTCAAAGGCATTTCGCCAATTTCATCGAGAAACAGAATCCCCCCATCGGCGAGTTCAAATTTACCTTTTCTATTTTCCGTAGCCCCAGTAAAAGCCCCTTTGGTGTAACCAAAGAGTTCTGACTCGATAAGACTTTCAGGCAATGCTGCGCAATTGACCTTTATAAGTGGGCGTTCGCTACGAGAACTTTCTCGATGCAGCATATCTACAACGCATTCTTTACCCACACCATTTTCTCCGGTCACCAGCACCGTCGAATCCACCGCAGCTAAAACACGAGTCATCTCTCTTATTTTTTGTGCCGCACTACTGCGCGTCACCACGCAAGACTGTGTGTCCCGTGGATCCCCCTTACGCAAGTTTTCATTTTCCTTGCGCAGGCGCTGCTCCTCCGTAACATCGTGACTTAACATCAGTGTACCAAGATACACTCCATCTGACGCGCGTATCGCTGAATATGAATTTGAAAAGTACCGCTTCTGGGCAAATATATTTCGGGTGGCCCAGTCGGTCTCGCCTGACTTAAGGCTGTGTAATAATTGCGCAATACGCTCATGCATTTTCTTGGGATGGATGGTGTATATTTTTTTGCCGATAACCTTTTCGGCTCGCACTTTGCGAACTCGTTCTGCGGCCTTGTTGCAGATAATGATAAAATCGTCAGCGTCAATGAACACCACCCCTTCTGACATATTCTCAACGATAGGCCGGTATATACTTTTAACTTCTTCGGATTGCACCATAGTCCCTCCATGTTTACAAATGGTAACATCGACTATAACTAGCGCAGCCGACTTTCGTCAATTACTTAGTTTTGCCCTCATCCACTTCCCGGGAAACAATGCAACGAAACTGAAGTAAAGAGGCTGGAGAATAAAAAACTACGTCTGGAAAGCAAAACAAAGGGTATCAGACAAAAAAAGGCACCCTCTTGTCAGAGGGTGCCCGATGTAGCGTCAAGCTAAATAGACTGCTTGATTTATTTCTTAATGCCTGCGGCTGTTTCGAGCATTGCAGTTGTAACAGATTTTGGACGCTCGATAGAGTAGCCAAGCGCGCGGTCCCAGGTTACGTTGGCGAGACAACCAAGAGCACGACCTACACCGAACAGTACGGTGTAGAAGTCATACTCAGTCAAGCCATAGTACCACTGGATAACACCAGACTGCGCGTCAACGTTCGGCCATGGGTTCTTTGCCTTGCCTTGTTCTTCCAGGATCGGCGGAGTAACCTTGTAGATCATGCTTACGAGTTTAAACAGGGGATAATCCTTCAGCCCCGGGGTATCCAGACAGAACTGACGCTGTGATTCATAGCGCGGGTCGGTCTTACGCAGGACAGCGTGACCGTAGCCAGGGATAACCTGTCCACTATTCAGGGTGTCCCACAGAGCTTTTTTCAGCTCTTCTTCAGTAGGCAGTTTGCCACCAAGCTTCTCCATGAAGTTTTGAGTCCAGCCAAGAACTTCTTGGTTGGCCAAACCGTGCAGCGGACCGGCGAGACCGTTGATACCAGCTGAGTAAGAATAGTAGATATCAGACAGAGCAGAAGCTACCAGGTGGGTGGTGTGCGCAGATACGTTACCGGACTCATGGTCAGAGTGGAGGATGAAGTACATACGCGCAACATCCTTGTACTCTTCGCTCTGGCCGATCATGTGGGCAAAGTTGCCGCCCATATCCAACTCAGGATCCGCACAGATATGGGTGTCACCTTTGTACTTCATGCGGTAGATATAAGCAGCGATGGGGCCAAGCTTAGCCATCAGATTGGTGCAGTCTTCCAGCATATCTTCCCAGCAGGTCATCTTGTTGAACTTACCAGCAGTGTAGTTGCTGGCAAAGACAGAATCACGCTGCATGGCAACGATAGCTGCAGAGAACATTGCCATCGGATGGGAATCACGTGGCAATGCGCGCAGTACGTCAATTACATACTGGGGTACGCAAGCACGTTGTTTCCAGTCCTCAACGATCTCAAGGGTCTGCTCCATGGTCGGCACATCGCCGGTAAAGAGCAGGTACCAGAAACCTTCAACATAAGGGTACTCACTGCCCGGAACTTTAGGCAGAGCCGCGAAGGTCTCAGGGATGGTCAAGCCACGGAAACGAATACCTTCCATGGGGTCAAGGTAGGAGATATCTGTAACCAGGCATTTAACACCACGTGCGCCACCAATTGCCTGAGCGATAGTTACGTCACCCAGTTTTACATCTCCAAACTCTTTAACCAGTCTGGCTGTCCGCGGACGATGCTCCTCAATCTTCTTTCTCAGGACTTCTTTCATTGTGGACATACAACTCTCCTTATAATGGAATTAAAACAGGTGGCGTTAACCACCATCCGACTACATAGACCCGCAACATGATATCCCCCGACATCATACTGACCCGAGCCTCAACCTACTGCATGAATCTTAACGTTTCCAATAAAACAAATAATACCAAGATTAACAAGTGCAATCAGCATATAAGGGTTAAATTTATTTACCACTGACGTTAATTCCACTCTTGCATCCTCCTGCCAGTGGCCTCCCACAGGCTTTACCTGATACCACGTAGCAAATCAGGCACGTAGCAAATCAGGAGGTAGCGCGCGGAGCGCCTTGTCAAGGATCGCCCTATGTGGCATTATCTGCCTCCCGGTGGCGAGCACTTATGTCTGAACATGTACCGAATACTTGTCGTTGGAAAATCATTGAATATTATACTTACTAGCACCGCGGCGCCAGCTCAGCCGCTTTTCGAATACTATTTTCGAACCTTGTTTTACGACATGTCCTACGGTTATAGCAAAGCCATTCAGAAAGCGTCAAGGTTATTTTTGTATACAGTATGCACATCAGTATTGCCCCCACGGTTGTTTCGCTATGCGGCTTCTCTCAACAAGAGGCAGCATGACAGGCAATAACCAAAATTTCGTGCCCGCACAATTTATTATTGATTCGTGATAGCGTGAGAGGTTATGTTGCTAGATTACAGTTATAATTCGGGCTTTAAAATCGGCTGCCTGGAATTAAAAAACAACGTTATACTTGCCCCCATGGCAGGTATAACAAACTCCAGCTACCGTCAAATCCACAAGCAAGCCGGCGCAGGACTAGTGTTTTCGGAAATGATCAGCGCCAATGGTATGATTCGCGACGGCAAACGTACCATGGAACTTGCCCTACATCGTGAATGTGAGCGTCCTTTTGCGCTGCAGCTGTTTGGCGACGACCCCGAAATAATGGCGCAGGCTGCTTCCCTATGCAACGGCATAGCCGATATGCTTGATATCAATATGGGTTGCCCAGTAAAGAAAGTTATCCGTTCTGGTGCTGGCAGCGCCTTGCTATGCGACTCACGCCGCGCTAGCGCCGTTATGGCCTCAGTGAGACAGGCATGCAAACTACCTCTGAGCATAAAAATTCGCTCCGGCTGGGATCAAGAAAACAAAAATTTTCTAGAAATCGGACACATCGCAGAACAGGAAGGTATTGAGGCTATTACGCTTCACCCTCGCACAAAAGCCCAAGGGTTTAGCGGCCGTGCAGCGTGGGAAGACATCGGAACATTGAAACAGGCTGTCGCAATTCCGGTTATCGGTAGTGGCGATATCGAATGTGCAGCCGATGCCGCCGACATGTTACACCAGACCGGCTGCGATGGAATTATGCTGGGCCGTGGCAGTTACGGAAATCCGTGGTTGGTCAGAAATATTCTTGCTCAACGCCAGGGACACCCACTACACATACCGACGCGCGCAGAACGCGGGCAAGTTGCACGCCAACATCTGAAGCTCTTACGCATGGACAGACCCGATGCCCGGGCAATACCAGAAATGCGCAAACATCTGTGTTGGTATGCCCGAGGCCTTAATGGCGCAAGTGATTTCCGGCAGCAGGTGAATAAAGTTCAGAAGATCAATGACTTACATATGTTATTGGATGAATTTTTTGGCCTCAAAGAATTTGTCCCAACCAGCATTTGGAGCAAGAAAAATGCATAATCAGTCCGCGTATACACAGGAACCACAGTCGCTCGAATCTATTATTGAGACGAAACTGCGAGCCTCCCTGATGCAGGAAGACATAATTGAGATAAACGATCTGTATAATATGGTTCTGCACCAGATGGAACGCCCCCTGCTGCGCATCATTCTGGAGAAAACTAGGGGGAACCAACTCCATGCGGCAAAAGTTCTCGGGATAAATCGCAACACCCTGCGCAAAAAAATGGCCACTCTAGGCATTACCTCGTGCCGCACCAGCAACGGTAAACGCTAAAGCTACCGTAAGTGATTATGCAGTACTAACCCACCAACCAAAACGTTTAGTGCTCCATCCGCTTGGATTGATTTTCAAAGCGGGTAAACTCACCCTTAAACGTCAGATGCACAGTGCCAATAGGGCCGTTACGCTGCTTAGCCACAATGATCTCAGCATCATTGGCGTGATTCTTATCGCAGGACCCGTCCCGACGCCGACAAGCCTCACAGTAGACCGACTCACGGTACACAAACATAATTACGTCCGCATCCTGCTCGATCGCTCCTGACTCTCGCAGATCTGCCATCATCGGACGCTTATCTGTTCTACTTTCCAGTGAACGGTTTAACTGCGACAGTGCAATTATAGGCAACGAAAGTTCCTTGGCCAGCGCCTTGAGTGAACGAGAGATTTCTGATATCTCCTGCTGCCGACTTTCCGCATTATTGCCCTGCATCAACTGCAGATAGTCAACTACAACCAGTCCAAGATTATGTTCCGCCTTTAGACGTCTGGCTTTGGCACGTAACTCAAGCACCGAGATAGCTGGAGTATCATCGATAAATATATTCGCCTCTGACAGCATCCCAGCACCATTGGTTAATTTAGGCCAGTCAGAGTCTCCCAGATGGCCGGTGCGTAAGCGCGCTGCGTCTACCCGCGACACTGAGCACAGCATCCTCTGCACCAGTTGCTCTTTACTCATCTCCAGAGAAAAAATCATTGCCGGAACAGTGTTTTTAGCGTGTATTGTTGCATGTTCTATAATGTTGACCCCAAACGCGGTTTTCCCCATAGATGGACGCCCTGCCACAATCAGAAGATCGCCTTTCTGTAGCCCAGCAGTCATGGTGTCCAAATCAGCGTAGCCAGTTGGTACCCCTGTAACCAGCTCTTTACGTTCGTAGAGCTCTTCGATAGCCTTAAAGGTGTCCTGCATTATTTCACGGGTAGAATAATACGAGGGTCGACTACGCATTCCAGCAATGTCAAAAATTGATTTTTCCGCCCAATCCAGGGTTTTTTCAATCTCCTGCCCGTCATATCCACGCTTTACAATCTCAGTCGCTACACTGATCATATGCCGCGCAACAGACTTTTCCTTAACCATGCGGGCGTAATATGCCATATTTGCCGCGGTAGGCACATAGTCTACCAGGGTGGCCAAATATGAGCTTCCACCCACATTCTCCAAGTGTCCTGATTTCTTCAACTCAGCTGTCAAAGTCACCAAATCCGCTGGTTCACTACGGTCGCTCAGACTGACAAGGGCTTTGAAAATCTGCCTGTGACTGTCACGGTAGAAATCATCCGGAATAAGAGTTTCAAGAGCGCGGTTGAGAGCTTCGTTTTCAAGCAAAACCGCGCCCAAAACTGACATTTCAGCTTCGAGATTCTGTGGCGGTAGACGATGTGATTCCATTTCGGCCATGGCAAATTTCACTTAAACGCAAAACCCCCGGGACCATTGCGGTTGACCGGGGGCAGTTACATAGCTATCTATACGTGCTGACTGTTCTATTCAGCTGATACGACGCTAACCCCTACAGTTGCAACAACGTTGCCAGGGAGCTTGATATCAACACTATGCTCACCCAGCGTTTTGATGGGCTCGCCTAGCTGAATTTTTTTGCGGTCTACAACAATATCCGCTGCTGCAAGCTTGTCAGCGATATCGGCAGAGGTTACAGAACCGAAGAGTTTACCATCCTCGCTGGCGCGCAGAACGAATTCACATTTCTGTGCCCCGATCTTCACCTTCATAGATTCTGAATCCTTGGCGATAGCCAGAGCTTTGTGCTCCAGTTGACGCTTATTGTGTTCAAACTCCTTCACATTACTGCTGTTAGCTACAACGGCCAAGTGTCTTGGCAGTAGATAGTTGCGAGCGTAACCTGGCTTAACTTTGACATGGGCGCCAACTTCTCCGAGCCCATCAACACTTTCGGTTAAAATAACTTCCATTATATCCTCCACAAAGGAACTAAGTCGTTTTGACGCGGGGCTTGCGAAAATCAAACCAAAGATCAAATATCCCCAAAGCTGCCACCATCAACGGCAATGGATTAACTATCAACAAGATGGTATAGGCAAACAAACACGCTAAAAACGAAA
>Ga0265295_1000929_pt1 | contig 55089 bp, 44 predicted proteins | sample Munlansysbiofilm_FD_192503 | JGI IMG/M metagenome (GOLD analysis project Ga0265295, IMG submission 192503) | Leachate microbial communities from a municipal landfill in Southern Ontario, Canada - Methane capture system biofilm | ecosystem: Engineered > Solid waste > Landfill > Unclassified ... | reverse complement strand
GTTTGCCAGGTTTTAATTCCAGCAGAAATTTGCCATTTTGTCCTGTGATAGTGAAAAGCGTTTTCCCAATAAAAGCTGTTGTTTCGGCGTTCAATTTTATCTTCATAATGATAACGGAGCAAAAGAGATAAGGTGAGTTTCGGATTTAATTCGTGGTCTATCTTAAACCGCAAACGATAATGAATAGGAAGAGTAGCTATATAGCTTGAATCCGTTTCAGTTACGATTTCCTTATCCAGCAGGGTTAACTGTAAATTTATAATGGTATAAGAGGGATTAAAAGTAAGATTGAATATTCCTCGTGAATTCCAGTTCGGACTTTTAAGGGCGTTATTTTTACGCATTAGAGCATAGCGTAAACCGAGGGACATATTTTTCGGTAACTGATAATCCAAATTCCAGTCAATTTCCCGATTTTCTCCTTGATTGCTTAATAGACAGGGCTTGGCAGCATAAGCAGGCAATTGTTTTCCCTGTCTATAAGAATAACTGAGTTCCTGAGAAATATAGTTATAAATGAATTTAACGGAGGATTGAAAAGCAATGTTTTCTTCCAGAAGAGCTGTTTCTACAGATAAAACATAGTTTTCCCCGGTTGTTTTAGCCGAAATTGAGTAAGCATTGAGTTTTTTTACCCAAAGCGTATCGGCAAAGTCCCGATCGTAATTCTGGTTATAAGCCAACAAGGCAAAATTATTGTTTTTATAGTGATACTCCAGTCCTCCGGCGATAATTTCTTCCTGAACGGAAGTTTTCTCGGACTGAACAGATTTATAAAGTGACACGATTTTGCCTTCTTTCAGAGAAGCATTGCGCTTTTGACCGGAAGTCATAAAGAAAGCGGAAAAATTGTTTACCCGCAAAATAGCTCCTGTTCCAAAAGGAGAAAAGGAAGCAGGATGCCCTGCTCGGTTTATGGCAAAAAGGGAATTTCCTCCGCTTTTTTTCAGAATAGTTCCCATACCAAAAGTAGGACGAAAGGAACCAAAATGAATTTCCGAGGGTTTATTTTTAGAAGGCATAGCCGATAGCTGGAAATTGGCATAAAGGTCTGAATTTTCCTTTTTATAAAGATTAAGGTTAAAGCGCATATCTTTCTGGCGAAATTGAAGATTTGCCAGTCCATTAGCAAAGGTCTCCTGATATTTTGTCCGGCTCTGAAGGTCTACCTTATGCTTTCCTGTTTCCAGTTCTGTGTAAAGTTGATTCAGCCAGTTATCTTCCAAGGTTTCGGATTCCAGCTCCGGTATTTCTTCTATTTGGCTAAATAAAGGAACACAGCAAAAAGTAAAGAGGACAAGAAACCAGCCAAAAAACTTCACCAGGCAGAGCCCAAATCCACAATATGAGTTAAATCAAGTTCAGTATGAGTGCGCACAGCATACATCAAATTCACTTTACCTATCAGCACTTTCAGTCCCAGTCCAAAACGCGCGGGTTCACTTTGCCAGGAACTTTGAATTATTAAGGGTTTTGCTATGGAAAGAGAAGTTGCCAGAGAATAACTATCCTTTTCCTTGGGTCTGAAGGAATATGATGTAGCAAAGGAGGAATTTTCATTGGCGTTAAAATTGGCAGAAAGGGTAAATGTCCTTTCTTCCGTGCGGATATTATTACAGCGTATTTCGCTTCCGAACCTTTTATTCTGAAAAGAAAGAGCAAAATCGTTATCCCAGGTATACCAGCTTTGCTCCGCTATTTTTTCGTAGATTAAATGCTGAGTTGCACCTATGCGAAAAAAGGAAAAACTTGCGCTTAAAGCCAAATATTCATTTTGCCAGCGATAATCCGTATGCGCCAGATAGTCAATTCCCGTAGCTACTATCAACGGTTTTACGGGAAAGGCACTATGCAATCCATAAACATTGATGTCGCTTATGCTAAATGGTTGATGCCAACTAAAACAAATTCCGCTTTCCCCAATTACGGGAGAAAGAGTATAATCCGCAGGTGAAGCCGATAACATAGTGATTCCTGATAAGGCATTAGCAGAAGCGGAATTTTCCGTTGTTACAGAAAACAGGAAAGGGTTGGAACAAAACAGGATAAAAGTTACGCTCAGGATGTGAATATATTGTTTTCCCGTTTTGAACCACATAGCATTAATACTTTAGCTGATAAGCTGTTATGGGCTCAAAATAAGTTTACTTCGCTCTCCGGATCAAAGAAATGTGCTTTAGCCATATCAAAAGTAACGCTAAGGTCTTGTCCCATTTTAGGTAAGTCCTTAGGATCAAAACGCGCTGTATATTCGTTATTTGCTGTAGTTAAAATAACATGATATTCATTTCCCAAGGGTTCTACAAAATCCACTTTAGTAATAAATTTCTGGGGTGATTCAGCCATAGCGTCAAAACGGGAATCGTAGATATCTTCAGGTCTGATGCCCATAATTATATCTTTATTTGTATAATTCTGGAGAACTTCTGCCTGGCGAGGAGTAAGTTTCAGCTGATAATCTTCACTATCAAAATACAAATCACTTTCTTTTCTAATCAATTTGCCTTTCGTCATATTGATAGCAGGACTGCCAATAAAGCCGGCAACAAACATATTTGCAGGATTATTATAGATATTTAAGGGGGTATCTATTTGCTGAATAACACCATCTTTCATAACAACAATGCGGTCTGCCATAGTCATTGCTTCCACTTGATCGTGCGTAACATAAATCATAGTATTGCCAATAGTATGATGCAATTTAACAATCTCTGCCCGCATTGCCACACGCAATTTGGCATCCAGATTGGAAAGGGGCTCATCAAATAAAAAGACCTTCGGATTGCGAACTATGGCTCTTCCAACGGCAACACGCTGTCTTTGACCCCCGGAAAGCTGACCTGGTTTTCTTTTCAGGAGTGATTCTATGCCCAATAATTTTGCCGCGTCATAAACAATTCTCTTTATATCTTCTTTGGGAATATGCCTCATTTTAAGAGCAAAAGCCATATTATCAAACACCGTCATATGCGGATAGAGAGCATAATTCTGAAAAACCATAGCAATATCTCGTTCTTTGGGAGGCACATTATTAACCAAAACATTGCCAATATAAATCTCCCCGGAAGAGACCTCTTCCAAACCAGCTATCATTCTTAAAATTGTGGTCTTTCCACAACCGGAAGGACCTACAAGAACTACAAATTCCTTATCTTCCGCAGTAAAAGTTACATCTTTAACAGCATGAACACCATTATCAAAATATTTATTCAGGTTTTTTACGGTAACCTTAGCCATTATTACTCCTTTTGTGTTTACTCAAAGCAGGTAATAGGGAAATATGTCAAGAGAGAAATTTGATATTATTCTAACAGTTATTATCCGTAGCTCCAGTTGGTGATTGATAGAGTTCAACCCGGTTGCGTCCATTAGTTTTTGCTACATAACATGCTTGATCAGCACAAGCAATGCATTTGGCGAGGTTTTTGGGCTGAGAGGAAATATGAAAATCACAGGCAATTCCGATGCTAATTGTGAAAGTAATAATCTGATTGTTGTAATCAAAGGAATATGCCTCAATTTTTTGGCGGAGGTCTTCCATAATAGAATAGCTTAATTTCTGGTCGGAATCAAAAAGAATAACTAAAAACTCATCGCCTCCATAACGGATGACAACATCACTTTTACGGAACTCAGAATTGAGAATACGAGCCAGTTCTTTCAACACAAAATCCCCTGCCAAGTGACCGTAATTATCATTTACCAGCTTGAAGAAATCAATATCTATCATACTGAAACAAACAGGAACATTATGCCGAGCCGCTAAAATTACCATTTGAAAGAGGTTTCCTTCCAAGTATCGTCTATTTCTTAAACCGGTTAAGCTATCGGTTAAAGAAAGTTCACCCACTTTCTCATAGAGTTCTTCAATTTTATAGAAGTTTGCTTGTAAGCTCTCTACATAAGCATTATTCTGTAAAGATGCCTGATTGCTGAGTTCCTTGATACGACTTTCCAGATAGGGAACAGCATTATAAAAACGCGAAGGATCAAGGTGTTCTCGCATAAAGCGGGAAAGATGGATAAAAGAATCCCAGCTTTTATGCAAAAAGTAATTGGAATATTGATAATTCTGAATGGAATCCTTGAAATTGGAAAGCACACCACAGTTATAGTATCCGGCAAAAAAATAAAGCGTATGAAGTTGTTGAACATTCAGCATTGAAACAGGATATTTAATCAGTATCCGTTGATATTCTATCTTTTCAACGGAAGGCACAAGACGGTCTTCCATTGAAAATAATTCATACAATACCATTGCCGTGTTCAAGGATTTCTGTTCTAAAAGGTAATCCTTAATTCTCAGCAATAAGGTTTTCTTGATGATATTCTGCTTAAACCAGTTAATTGAAATAAGCCAACGGATAATAAAATTGATGGCGCTATCACTGCTATCCCTTTTATATGCTTCTAAAATCAGGTTTAACTGCGTCTCCAAAAGCTCGGCAGGTTTATTTTGATGACGATAGATTCGGGTTTGGGAAAGCTGGAATAAAGCCCAAAGCTCAAGATGTTTATTTTCTTCAACAGGTTCCAGTTCTTCCAGCAATTCTTCCGCATTCCCAAAATCCCCGTTTTCCGTTAAAAGATAAAGCAACTGAAGGCGATTAAAGATATTCATTAATTCCGGTTCGCTTTCCTTATGGTCATTCATAATCTTTTGCACATAAGGATAATAAGGCGAATCCTCTGTTACGGGACAATGACTTAGAAAACTAAGAAAATGATAAAACTCACTTTCCTGTGTTGATTTCAGCTCCAGGAAATAATCCAGCAGATATTCAATAAGCAAACCGGAAAATTCACTGAAAAGCTGATTATCCAGGTTCCCTGAACAGGCAGGAATCACTATATCCGCAATCTTTTCTATAATTAGCAGACGGCTGTCCTCATTTGCCAAAATCAAATCGTGAACTAATTTCTTCAGCTTATTACGCGTATCCTGTTCCACATTTGTGAACAGGGAAATATTGTAAATATGAGGTTGGCTACTTTTTTGGGGGTTCATCTTCTTTTGCCGGGACGAAACGAAAAACGGTTTCATCAGGTTTAGTCAGCCCAAAATTCTCCCGTGCAGCTTTTTCAGCGGCTTCTGGGTCGGTCTTTAAGCGTTCATTTTCTTGTGCTAAACTATCATTTTGAGCTTTGAGGATGGAGGTTTCTTTTTCCAGCTGTTCTACCCGGCGTTTCAATTTCCAGGTATTCAGAAAGCTGTTATTAGCTAAAAATAGAATCCAGATTATCAACAGGACTATTATTGCCCAAAAGGCAAAACGCAAAGTAGGACTAAGCTTTTTCGTTTTGGATTTCATTATACACCTAACCTTGCCAGTAATGATTTTTTAATGTCTATTGCCTGATAGGGACAGAGTTCATGACAACAGAGACATTTAATACACTGCTCTTTATGAATATAGGGCTTAGTATTATTTTGCCAGGAAATAGCTTTTACCGGACAGCTCTTTACGCATATTCCACATTGTTTACAGCGTTCACTTACTGCAGGATAAAAGTAATACACTTTCCGAAATGCTTTACGAGCAATACCGGGAACATATTTCAGCGTTTTCTGGATTACTTTTACGCTATTTATATCCGCATCAGGGATTCTGTAGTTGCGGAAAGAAACAGGAATTTTAATCTGTGAAGGTAAAATGCCATCCATAATCAAAGCGGAACTTAAATAGGGAACATCTTTTAGCTGAAAACCCATTATGCGTGATGCTACATAATCCAATGCAGGAATGGAGGTTGAACCGAAAAGAAGTCCAAAATGATGTGGCTTCCCTGCAGAAGGTCCGTTGCCATCCATACCTGTAATACCGTCAATTATGCTATAGGTTATCCGGTTGCCAATTACAGCATACAAAGCGGTAAGCATAGCAGCAAAACTATTAGTATCGGGATATAAACGATGATATTCACTTTTCGCCAATCCTGGAACAAAACCGAAAAGATTTTTCAGAGCTCCTGTGAATGCGGTTAATTGATGGGTCTTATATTTGCCTACATTGATAACGATTCCACATTTGAACAGAGCTTCGCTAACCTTTATGTTAATATCCTTATAGCTTAATTCTCTAAAGCCCAAAGTAGAAAAATTGACTACTTTAAGATGATATTTTTCTGCCAGAGAAGAAAATCCGCAAGTTTGCCAGACAGTTTCAAAAGCAACAGAATTACCTGGACTGTCACCAAACCAAATCTCTTTTTTCCTGTCCAGAAAATAACGAATAATTGCTTCCAGCACTATAGGATGTGTAGTTACGGCTCTTTCGGGAGGATAAGCTCCCAAGGCATTGGGTTTAATTAATACCCTTTTACTATGATTTATTTTAGGGCTTTTTATTTCCTTGAAGAAATCGGCTACTGCCTCTTCTATAACAGGTAAATCGTAGGAGTCAATTCTGCGAATTTCTACTGCTGGTTTATTCATTTAGATGAATTTCCCTCTTCCGGAATATATAATTTAAATAGAAACAAAGGGAGACATTTATCTGGGTTTTATTCACATCTCCCAAAATAACTTGCATCGCAGAGAGATTAAATATACCATTTTTAAAACGATAACTTAAGCCCGCAGTTAAAGAATGTTGTGCATTATCTTCAATGAAAACTGCCTGCGGAACTGTATTCCAGACATAACTGGTATCAGGATTAACAACATTTTGAGCCAAACGAATCATACCGCTGTAAACATTGGAAGTAAAATGATAGCCAAGACGGTAAACTAATTTATCGCTCATTTTTTCCAAACCAGCTTTGAAAGTAAAACGATCATTAAAACTATCACAAATATCGCTTGTTTGTTCCCATTCGGCTTCTGTGGCAATGGTAAATTCCGGTTTCACAAATTCAATTCCTCCTGTAAGCCAAAGAGGCATTTTGAAATCGTAGTTGGCGCATTTCAAATTCCAGCTAAATTTGGTAGCCGGCATCATACTGAAGCCAATATTAGCAGAACCAAGCTGATATATAATTCCGGGCTGAATGCGTAAATGATATTGGGAATCCCTTATGCGTTCATAACTTCTTAAAAATATGGGGTCATCTATATAATGGAATTGATTGTGCAAATTCAAACCCAAATGCAAAGGTCCGTTATGAAAAGCAATAAGAGCAGTTGCCTGATGAAGATTATACACGGGAAAACGCTGAATTAAATCTGCTCCCTGATTGATAAAAAAGGAATAATCATCAAGGGTAATAGATTTAGGCAAATTGTAAAGCACACCAAGGGAAAATTTGTTCTCCAAGGCAAAACTTAAACCCAAAAGTCCCAAAGGAAAAGGAGAAGTGTAATTGGCATAAAGGGGATAACCCTCTGCCTCCAAGGATGGTTTAATATTCATTTCAATGAAAAACTTAGCTGAATCGGGTAAAACGGAAGCAGGATTTAAAAGAGCATTATCTAAACCACCTAAAACAGAAACACCCGTATAACCTCTTCCTGCAGAAGTTGAGCCGATATAATTCCGACTGAAGGCATCATAAAAAGGATTGCTGAATTGAGGAAGCAAAAGATATAAGGAATCAGCTTGAGCCAGCAAAAAAATAGCCAGCAGACAAAAAATAACAGTAAAGAACAAGCGTTTAATCATCTTTCCTTACCTCTACAGGGGTTTAATTTCAATTGTTTGATGCCTTTCTTTACCTACCGATACAAGCGAAATAGGAGTTTGAATATGATCTTCTATGGCTTTAATGTAAAGTCGGGCTGTCAAAGGCAACTTATTGATATTTTTGCAGTTGCTGATGTCTGTATCCCAGCCGTCAAATGTCTCATATACAGGTTCGGTAAGAATTAATTGTAATTCATTCAAATCCAGAGAACAGTGAATTTTCCCTTTGTATTTGTAACCGGTGCAGATTTTTAATTCTTCTATGCCGGTTAGAACATCCAGGCAAGTGAGAACTGCATTATCCAAAGCATTTATCCGCGCAGAAAATTTTCCTGCTACAGCATCAAACCAGCCAATTCTTCGGGGTCTTCCTGTTGTAGAACCATATTCATTTCCTATCTTCCGAATATAATCAACTTCTTCTTCATAAATCATTTCTGTGGGAAAAGGACCTATTCCTACTCTGGTAGCGTATGCCTTATAAACACCTAAAACCTTATTCAACCGCCTGGCTGAAAATCCTGTTCCAATTCCAACGCCATCAGTCATTACTCTGGAGGAAGTTACATAAGGATAAGTGCCAAAAGTTAAATCCAGTAAAGTTCCCTGAGCTCCTTCAAAGAGAATTGTTTTTTCCTCTTTAACGGCAATATTATTAAGCAAGATTTCCACATCGCCAACATATTTTTTCAAGTATTTCCAATCTTTATGCAGTTTTTCCACCAGGATATCCAAGTCCTGTTTACCTATTCCAATATGATGGTAACCATATAATTGCTTGATACGATATTTTAAAGTAATGGGGTTTGCCAGGTCTTCCATTCTAATTCCATATCTGGCAGTAAGATCACTGTAGGCAGGACCAATTCCTTTAAGGGTTGTGCCAATTTGCATTCCTCTGCGTTTAGTTTCAATTTCCAGGTCTATTTGTTTATGAAGTGGCAAAACGATTCCAGCCCGAAGGTCAATAAGAAGACGATTTTTAAAGTTAATTCCCGCTTGTTCCAGTGTTTTTATTTCCTCTATAACTGCTGGTGGATCAATTAAAACACCTGCTCCAATAAGGCATTTGGTTTGGGGATATAAGATTCCTGACGGAATAGTATGTAACACATATTTTTTTTCACCACTTACAATAGTATGACCGGCATTACTTCCACCTTGAAAACGCACAACATAATCTGCTGAAGAAGCTAAGTAATCAACTATTTTAGCTTTTCCTTCATCACCCCACATACTTCCCAAAACCAATATTGATGCCATTATCTTCTCCTTATATTATATAAAACATCTTAATCATTATTTCTATTTCTGTCAATCTATTTCTTCAGGTTAGCGATTGAACGGGTGAACGGGTGAACGGGTTAACAGTTTAACGGGCGAATGGTGAAAAAGTGAAAAAGTGAAAAAGTGAAACCCATGCATAAGATCGTGATGGTTCAGAAATAACGAAAGGAAATAGTGCTCAGGCAAGTCAGTTGTGGTTCAGAATACCGGAAGGACCATTATTTTCAACCTTCATCTTTCATTTTTCACCCTTCATTTCTCCTTGACATAAAAGGTAAAAAAATTAGCTTGTTATGTAGGATTCAAATTTTTACAAGGAGATATAATGAAGAACTTTCTCACAGTCATTATCCTTCTGCTGTTTGCCTTACCTTTATTAGCAGAGGACTGGTTAACAATTTACAATAATGATCTTTCTTTAGTTCGCAGCCGTTTTGAGCTGGAGCTGGAAAATGGACGTCAGGATATCAATTTTAGCGATATAACCAGTAGAATAGACCCTGCTTCTGTAATTGTTACTGAAAATGGAATTCGCATAGCGGAGCAGAATTTTGAATACGATTTAGCTGGAAAATGGCAGATTATGGCTAAATATCTGGATAGGGAGGTTCTAATTATCACGAAAGACCAATCCAGATTAACCGGTATTCTCAAGTTTTATAGTGACAACAGCATAGGTATTATTGAAAAAGGAACTGAGCGCTTATTGGTAATTTCCGAAAGCGAAACTCAGTGGATTCAGTTAGCTGAATTGCCAGATAATTTTTACACAAAACCAACCTTGCATTGGAGCATAATTGCCTCTAAAAAAGCAAAATATCCTGTTCAAATGTCTTATTTAACGGGTGGCTTAAGCTGGGATGTTACCTATAACACGGTTTGGGACGAAAAAACATTACAATTTAATTCCTGGGTAACCATCAATAACACTTCCGGCAAAGCATTTAACGATGTAATGCTAAAGCTTATTGCGGGAGACATCAACCGGGTTTATTCCGGCTATTATGGAAAAAGAGGCAGTTTAATCAGTTATGATGCAGGTATGGCACCAGAATCTGCCGCTCCTTCCTTTGAAGAAAAGGCATTTCACGACTTTCATTTATATACTTTAGACCAAAAGGTCTCCTTTGCCAATAATCAGACAAAACAACTGGAACTTTATCCTCCCAAAAACATTAAAGCTTATGCTGAATATCAATATCCCACCTATGCCGCTAATGTTAAAAGTATCATCAAATTCAAAAATACTGCAGAAAACGGTGCTGGAATGCCTCTTCCCAAAGGGATTATCAAGGTATATAAACAAGATAGCGATGGCAACCTGGAATTTATTGGTGAGGACAGCATTAACCACACTTCCAGAAATGAAGAGGTCTCTATCAATACCGGAACAGCTTTTGACCTAATTGCCTCTACCCGTTTGAAAGAACAAACACAAATCTCCAAATATATCACCGAACGTCTCATCCAAATCACTTTAAGGAATAATTCTAATAAAAACAAAACCATTAAAGTAACCCACCAACTTTCTCCTAATACCCGCATCGTGGAAGCCGATTATAAATACACTATAGATAATAACGATAAAGTTACTTTCAGCATTGATATCGCTCCCGATAAAGAAATAGTATGGACTTTTAGAGAACGTAGCGAGTATTAAACAAAAACGGAGTTTTGCTATGCGTGAAAAAATATTTTCCAACATCGTTGGAATTCAACGAGAAATGCTTAAATTGCTGGGAGAGGTTTCTGCCTTAACTAATAGTCCCTTAGCCATTGAAAATGCCATAGACGATGTTTGGCATCCCAAATGTGATGTCTTTCAAACAGATACAGAGTGGATTGTGATTGCCGAACTGGCTGGAGTAGAAAAGGATGAAATAAGCGTTTCAATTTCTCCTGAATACCTCAGAATTAGCGGAAATAGAGGTTTCCCCAATTCTAATACAACCGTTTGCTACTATAATATGGAGATTGAAACCGGAAGGTTTGACCGGAAGATATTCTTTCCGGATTTGAACATTGATAAGGATAACCCTAAAATTACCTATATCAACGGAATTTTAAGAATTGCCTTTAACCTGGCACCCATTGTGGAAAGGATTATCCCCGTTCAATAACAACTAATTTTCCCTTACCTTCTCTGTTTGTTACTGGTTGCATACTTGTAACTTAACCTCCACTCATCAGCCACTCATCCTCAACCCATAGTAAAGGATGGGTTGTGGATAGGTGAATTGTAAGGAGAAAACGATGAGTGGCTTGCAGGAGAATATAGATTCTTGTTTTAACCTTAAACCGGTTCCTCTCTCTGTTTTGTTTTGACCTTAAACCGGTTTATTTTCTGTTTGCAACTATATTTTGAAGCAACAATAGCATAATTTCTCTGTAAAAAAATTTACGCTGTAAAGTCCGGTTTAGGGTTAAAACAAAACTTCAATACAATGGTAGATAACTTTGGGTTCTTGTTTTAACTCTCAATTTTGAGGTTGGAGAAATTCTTACAATGCGGTTGCCAGAGAAATAATGAGAGGAAACTGGTAATTGGGCTGGCAGTGGCAAAATTGAAAGGGAAAACAAGCAATGTGTTACGAGAAAAGCAGTTCTCGTATATCGGCCATCTGTCTATTCTTTTTGCTGCAGGACTTTTTGATAGGTCTGAGCATTGATTTGCAGAATGGTTTCCAGATCGGGATGAGGAATAGGTTCCTGTTCATCCAATACCTTTTTAACCAAATCAAACATATCCAGATAGGCAATTTTATTCTGCAAAAAGAGGACAGAAACCGCTTCCACGGCGGAATTGATAACGGTGGGATAAATTCCTCCCGCTTTAGCTGCTTCCAAACCTAAATAAAATAAGGGATAGCGTTGTGGGTCAATTTCCTGAAAGGTTAAAGGTGGAAGAGACATTAAATCCGTTTTCACAAGTTGCGATTCAACCCTTTGAGGATAGGAAAGAGCATACAAAATCGGCAATTTCATATCCGGCTTGCTCATTTGAGCTAAAAAAGAACCGTCAATAAATTCTACCAGAGAATGAATAATTGATTGCGGATGGATTACTGCCTTGATTTTTGAATAGGGCTGATTGAACAACCAATGCGTTTCCATCGCTTCCAGTGCTTTATTGAACATCGTTGCCGAATCCAGAGTAACTTTAGTTCCCATTGTCCAGTTTGGATTTTTTAGTGCCTGCTGAGGTGATATTTGGTTAAAATCCTCAAAAGGCAGGTCGCGGAAAATACCACCAGAAGCAGTAAGATGCAAAAATCTGATTTCCTCTGCAGGATGATTTCCAATTGCCTGAAAAAGAGCGCTAAGTTCGCTATCTACAGGCAAAATTGGTTTGCCCGCAAGCATTTTGGTTAAAATATGTCCTCCCATAATTAGGGATTCTTTATTTGCCAAAGCCAGTGTTTTATTGTTTTGTAAGATAGCATAACTATAGCGGAGTCCTGCCGAACCGGCTATTGCATTTAAAGCAATATCGTAATTCTCATTCGCAATTGCCTTTAGCAATTCTGCTTCACCAAAATATATCCTTTTGTCAGGATTTTCACTTTTCAGCTTGGTTTGCAGTTCCTTATCTTCTATTCCTGTAAAAATCAGACAGGGAATATGATGTTGATAAGCTTTTTGCAGAAGGGAAGAATAATTTTTCTGAGCCGTAGCCAAAACAATTGAAACATTCTGCTCTTCAGCCACTGCCAAAGCTGAGGTTCCAATTGAACCTGTTGCTCCTAAAAGAGCAATTGATTTCTTTACCATTGATAAGAAACAGAAATCCTTTGAGAATAGCCCAAATCGTCCTCTGAACCATTACGGAAGGCATAATTTAACCCTAAGCGCTTATAAGAAACCCCGATTCCGGCAGTGAAACAATCAATATCGTATCCAGCAAGTAAACACAAATTGGAAATTGGCTGAACTGCAATTCCGGCGTGGAAATCAGCGCTTAAATCACCAGTTTCCACTGTTGCTTCTCTGTTTTCCAGTAAAATTTCACTCCGCACGGCAAGATGAACAGGAATATTCTTTATAGGAGAAAAATCATAGCTCAATTCCAAATCCAGATTGGGAATAACAGTTTCATTCTCTCCCCCTTCCCAAAGAACTTGAGTGCTGAAAAAATCTCTGAGGTTTACTCCTAAATTTGCCTGTTTATTTATCTGCCAAAACATTCCCAGATCAGCTCCAAAAGCATAACCGCTGTTCTCTGCCAAAGACCTGTATGCCAGCTTGGGTGAAATTCCCAAATAGAGTGTTTTCTTAAGCTGTCTTGCCAAACCTGCATAAAGAATAAAGTCCTGATTGCTAATGGTTTTCCAAACGACAGGACGGTTTTCATTACTTAAACTGTCATCGGGGTTTTCCAGTTTGGTTAATTTTATTTTATCTATGGCTAAGTGATTGAAAGTAAAAGAGGTTTTGGTTTTGGAGCCAATAATTAAACTTAGTTGATTTTGCGCCATTAAACCCTCAAAATGCTCACAGCGCATAAGCTCTATTCCACTTTCAGGATTCAAAGCTAAAAGAGCCGGATTCCACCAACCTGCAGATAAACTGCCGACATAAGTGAGCCCTGTAGAACCCATTGCTGTAGAAAGAACTCCAGGACTTACAGCGAAAATTTCTCCCGCATATTTTGTAGCAGTAAGGGGTATAGTTATCAGCAACAAGCAGATAACCAGAACCTGGCTTTTCATTTAACCTTCCTCTTGTCTGTTCATACTTATAAAAAACGGGAGAAAAAATGGTGGGCCCAGAGGGATTCGAACCCCCGACCAACCGGTTATGAGCCGGTAGCTCTACCAGCTGAGCTATAGGCCCCCTAAGTTTTTTTATTACATTTTGCCGGCTTGCCTAATTCCGTTTCAGAAAATACCAAATCTATACTTATAATAACTGATTTTATCAGCTTTGGCAAGTCGGAACTCCCTGCACCGATTTATATTTAAAATCCTAAAATCCCTGAGGCAGATTTTCGTCAAGCCAAAAAAGTAAGAGAAAAAAGAATATTTTGTCTTGACAGATTGCAAGGAAACAAAATAGAAGTGAATAAATAAGAGGAAGATAGTTATATGTGTTACCAAAACAAGAAATTATGCCAACCTGACAAGATTGAACATACAATAGAAAAAAAGCATTTGCAAAACGCAGATGCTTTTTTTTTTGCCTTGGAGGTAGCGTGTTTATTGATGAAATAATCCGTAAAGGTCTGGAAGAAGATATCGGAAGTGGAGATATAACTACCCGCTATTTGGATTTGGAACCCCAAAATAATATTGCCTACATTATTCCGAAAGAAGAAGGTGTCTTGGCAGGAGTAGATGTAGCGCGCCTCGTTTTTCGGATGGTTGATCCGGAACTGAAAATCGTTCTCTATAACAAAGATGGCGATAAAATTATGCCCAATGAAGAAATTATGCGCCTGGAAGGGCGTCCTTCTTCCATTTTACAAGGTGAAAGAACTGCCTTAAACTTTCTGCAACGGCTTTCCGGAATTGCCACTAAAACGGCAAAATTCGTTTCCTTGCTGGAAGGAACAAATGTAAAACTTTTGGATACCCGTAAAACAACTCCTCTTTTGCGTTCCCTGGAAAAATATGCTGTCCGCGTAGGAGGTGGCTATAATCACCGTTTTGGCTTATTTGATATGGTGTTGATAAAAGAAAATCATATTCGTGCCTGTGGTTCTATCACGGAAGCAGTAAATCGCATCCGTAAACATAATACCAGTTATAAAATTGAAGTGGAAGTTACAAATCTAAAAGAAGTTGACGAAGCGGCTAAAGCTAAAGTGGATAGAGTGATGCTGGATAATATGACTCCTGCGCAAATAAGAAAGGCAGTAAAAAAATATAAAGATATTCTGGAATTTGAGGTTTCAGGAGGCATTACAGAAGAAAACATTCGTTCTTTTGCCGAAACAGGAGTGCAATTTATTTCTTCCGGAGCCCTCACTCATTCTTATAAGTCACTGGATATTAGTTTGTTATTTAAGGAGTAAACTATGGAAGAACAACTGAGAACTTTAGCCCAAATGCAAACCCTGGATGATGAAATTGGCCGCTATAGGGTTTTACAAAAAGAACTGCCCAAACAACTTAACGAAATTATTGAAAGCGTAGAACAAGCAACCGCCAACCTTCTTGAGGCGGAAACCCAAAGGGCAGAAATTAACAAAAAACAACGCACCCTGGAAATGGACATAAAACAACTGCAGGAACAACACAAAAAATATACCAATCAACTGGCAGAAATCAAAAACAACAAAGAATATAAGGCATTAAACAGCGAAATTGCCTATATCAAAGATAAAATCTCCGATCTGGAATCCAACCTTTTGGAACTGATGGACCAGGAAAACGAAATTAAAGAAAAGATCGCCTCTGCCAAAGCTGAACTGGAAAAAGCCGAAACCAGAAAAAAAGAAAAAGAAACCGATTTAAGAGAACAAATTGCTTCTCTGGAAACCAAGATTGAAGATGTTCGCAATAAAAGAAATGACCTGGCACGCACCTTACCCGTTCCTGTGGTTAAACATTACGGAAATATGATTAAACATAAAAACAACCAGGCAGTTGCTTACAATCGCAATGGTTCTTGTGGTGCATGCGGTTTTGTGATTCGTCAACAAATGAGAATTGAACTTCAATTGCGACGCAAAATTATCTATTGTGAAAATTGCGGTCGCATTCTGATGAACCGTTTTGAGGATAATTCGGAAGACGCCTCTAACTAATCTGAAGTTCTATTATAATTGTTGTTCTGAAAACATAGCAATTGTGCTACATTTTATCTGGATTCCTGCCTTCCCAGGAATGATAATGACTATGTGGAACAATAAATTGTTTACGGGGAAATTTGGTTTTTAGCAGTTTTGAATTATAATTTATAGAGGGAAGATTGGATGTTCGCTGCATTTAAAAGGCAGAGGAAAGTCCGGACACCATAGGGCAGGATACTTCCTAACAGGAAGCTGCAGTAATGCAGAGCAAGCTCCACAGAAATAAACCGCCATTTTTGTTGTTCAGAAATGGTAAGGGTGAAATGGTGGTGTAAGAGACCACCGGTATCTTTGGTAACAAAGATAGACAGGAATGCCTTATCCGGTGCAATGCCAAGTAGGAAAGCTATGATGTTGCCCGCATCGCTTTCGGGTGGGCAGCTGGAGCTGTTTTGTGAAAAACAGCCAAGATGGATGAACATCACTTTCGGGAAACTGAAAGCACAGAATCCGGCTTATAAATCTTCCCCCTTTTTTTCGGAAGAACGACATTCTTGTCGTTCACATACAAAATGGTTGATGAAAACATCAACCTTTCAGAGGTATAAATGCTCAAAAAGCTGATAATCTTTCTCATTCTGGCAACTGCTATTGCTCTTTTTGCTTTAGCAAATAGACCACCCAAAGAATTTGTGTTACAAACCGATGTTCTGAACGAAGCATCAGGCATTGATTTTGGCATACTTAATAAACAGGTGCTATTTAGCCATAACGATTCAGGAAATAAAGCTGAAATTTATGCTCTCACTATAGATGGCAAACTGCTTTCTACCCTAATTCTAAAAGGCACTAAAAACCGTGATTGGGAAGATATTGCCGTTGCCAAAGACCCCCAAAATGACATCAGCTATATTTATATTGCCGATATTGGTGATAATAACGCCAAATATAATACTGTTTATGTTTACCGCTTTAAAGAGCCACAGCTTACAGGCAAAAATGAAATCCTGCAAATTAGCGCAGTTGATACTATAGAAATAAGTTACGAAGATGGACCTCGCGATGCGGAAGCAATCTTTCTGGAACCCAAAACAGGAGATATTTATATCATCAGTAAAAGAGAGGAACAGGTGGGACTTTACCGCGTTCCCTATCCTTTCAATTTCAAGGATAAAAACAATGCCAGGCGAATTGCTTCTTTACCTCTTTCCTGGGTCACAGCTGCAGACCTGAGTAATAATGGAAAACTGCTGCTGGTTAAAACCTATACGGGCATTTACAGATACAAAATAATGCTGGATGATAAAAACATCATTATCCTCAGCAAAGAAGCCAAAACTATGCCCTATATTACTGAACCTCAAGGTGAAGCAGTTTGTTGGGATGCCAAAAACAAAGGGTATTTCACCCTTTCCGAAGCTGCTGCAGGAATAAACCAAACCCTTTATTACTACAAATAGTGCACTGAAGTAAGATTATTCTTCTTAATATGAATTTAATGCTATCTATGAGATATGGGACTATGAGTAAAGAAATTGCGCTACTAAAAAAATAACCTGAAGGGGAGTAATTTTAACTTGACATAAATGATATATAATTATAAAGTAAAAATATGAAATAACGGGTAAGGATAAGAAAAATGAGAGCAAAATCAAGCCGGGAAAACCTACTTAAAAGCTTAGAAAAATTGCGCAAAACTAAAATTCTTGTTTATGTTACAGGTGATAGACCTGGATGGGAAACCCAAATTCATCAGGAAGTACATAGCTTTTTTGCCCACCATTTGGAAAGAATGTCTAAGAGCTCCAAGCTACCAAAGCTATCTTTATTCCTCTATACAAGAGGTGGAAATACACTTGCAGCTTGGAGTTTGGTAAACCTTCTCCGACAATATTGTAATGAGCTGGAAATTATAATTCCCTCTAAAGCGCATAGTGCAGGAACCTTAATGTGCTTAGGTTCAAATTTTATTGTTATGACTAAACAATCAACTTTAGGACCTATTGACCCGAATATTAATACTCCATTAAATCCTGCCATTCCGAATATGCCAGGGCATACTATTCCCGTTAGTGTAGAAGCAATTAATGGCTATATAGAATTAGTAAAGAAGGAATTTGGAATTAAAAATGATCAGGCCTTGGCTGAAGTTGTTAAGGTGCTTTCGGAAAAAATTCATCCTTTGGTTTTAGGAGAGGTGTATAGAGCCAGAGCACAAATAAAGATGCTGGCTAATAAACTTTTGGATTTCCATATACCAAATGGTAACAAAGAAAAGATTGTAAATTTCCTGTGCACTGATTCCGGTAGCCACGATTATACAATCAACATTGAAGATGCAAAGGACTTAGGGTTACAAGTTGAAGAAGCTGATAAACGCAATGCGGAATTAATCAATTCCATATTTGAAACGATTTCTCGTCAACTGGAGCTTAATATTCCCTTTGACCCTAAAAAGTTATTGAATAATAAAGATATGGTAGATTATAATTGTAAAAGAGCTCTTATTCAGAGTATTGAAGGTGGTAAGCATCTGTTTATTTCTGAAGGTACACTTACCAAACAATGCAATGAGACAAATATCACTATTCATAACACACTTACTTTTGAGGGATGGAGATATGTTAAATAAATCTATAAGTTTTGGCACTACTACTAATACTGCTAACCAAATCAGTTATTTAGATTATACTAATAGTTCCTGCAGATTTTCCGGTTTCTTTTCTTATAATCAGGAAATCTTCTTAAAGCTCTTTACTGTAAGTAAACAGCCCCAACCCAATAAAAAAACGCTGACAGCTATTGAAGAATCAAAACATCCAGATAACTTACCCGTTTTTAATACTATTGATGAACTGCTAAAGAATTTAGAGAATTGATTTGCTTAAATTAAGCTATACATCTCAATTTAAAAAAGATTATAAGAGATATGAGCATAATAAAACAGTTATTGACGCATTGCAAGAGGCATTAAATAAACTCATAACAGAAATTCCCTTACCGGCAAAATATAAAGATCACCAGCTAAAAGGAAATCTGAATAATTGCAGAGAATGTCATTTGACCCCAGATGTTCTACTACTGTATAGAATTCAGGATGAAGTTCTGATTTTAGTTAGAATTGGCACGCACTCAAATTTGTTTAATTGACTTCTCGACCTCTTGACTTATAGCTTTGTTTCTTTGGCAATAAAATCCCTGTGGGCATCAAAGGCAATAACAGGCAGATTATTCAAGGGAAAGAATTTTACATCAACAGCATCATCTCCGGCTTGAAGTTTTCCCCCAATAGCTTTCATCCTGAATCCGATATTGAGAACTCTTTCATAGATTGGACTTTTGCCAAAAAACCAACCCACGCAATGCATAATTTTACCTTTAAGACCTGTCTCTTCCTCCAGTTCCTGAAGGGCATTTTCTTCCGGGGTGAGGTTAATTTCCATATAACCACTGGGCAAAGCCCAAAAACCTGCTTTGGGTTGCAGACCTCGTTTCACTAAAAGTAATTCCCTGTTTTCATTGAAGAGCACAATTGCTACTGCCGGAATGGGATTTTTGTAATAAACCCAATTACAAGCAGGACAATGGGGTCTCAACTTATTTTCGTGGTCTGTTTTCAACTCAAGTTTATGCCCGCACCGGAGACAGAAATTTACATCTTTGTAGTTAGCAGAATTAAGTTTTTTCATATTCTCTTTTTAATTTCTCCAATTTCTTTTGTCAAGCAGAAAAAGTTATATAGATTAAAACTCTCTGGATTCCTGCCTGCACAGGAATGACAAAGGAATTTTCCCAACGGATATAATATTAGCCGGGGAAGTGAAAAAGCGGAAGACAATATTATCTTCCGCTTTAATCTGTTTCTATCTGTTTAGCTTATTCAAATTTTAGAATAAGAATGGCAGGTTGATTGTTAGTATCCAGCACATACAAGCGAATGGTCTTCCTGTTTTCCTTTTCCATATTGGTCTTTGCTTTTTCCAGTTCTGTATTGAATTCTTTGGGGCTGTTCACTTCTTTGCCTTCAATTTTTAGAATTACATATCCAACTTTTAATCCAGATTTGGCAGCAACGGAATTCGGTTCCACTTTAGTTACTACAACACCTTTATCGCTTTTCACATTCAAGCGCTTTGCTGTAGGACTATCTATTGCTTCTACAGTGATTCCTGTAGCAAGGGTTCCTTTGGCTGTATCTGCTGTAGCGATAGTATCTTCAGGATATGCTTCCAGGATTACTTTCACGGTCATTTCCTTTTTATTGCGCAAGATTTTTAATGCTACTTCCTGTCCTGCTTTGGCAGTAGCGATCGCTATACGGAATTTTGGAACGCTGGTAATTTTCTGACCGTTTATTTCCAGAATAATATCCTCAACCTGGAGACCTGCTTTTTCGGCAGGTGAATCTTTTTCTACTTTGGCAATAAGAACTCCTGCAACTTCTTTCAAACCGTAGGATTCCATAATATCCTGGGTTATTTCCTGAGCCAAAATACCAATATAAGCCCGGGTTACTTTTCCACTGGCTACAAGGTCTTCTACCACCCGTTTGGCAAGATTGATAGGTATAGCAAAACCGATTCCTACATTGCCTCCGTTGGTGCTTGCCAAAGCAGCATTGATACCTATAACTTCTCCTTTGATATTTAGTAAAGGACCGCCACTGTTTCCACTGTTGATAGCAGCATCGGTTTGAATAAAATCCTGATAGATAGGAGCATTATCACCCAAATTAAGATTGGCTCTGCTGGTTGCAGAAATCACTCCCAAAGTTACTGTTCTATCCAGTCCTTCGCTGAAAGGATTACCAATAGCAATAGCCCATTCACCAATTTGCAGTTTGTCCGAATCACCTAAAGGCGCAACAGTTACTTTTTCACCTTCTTTAACTACAATTTTAATAACTGCAACATCGGTATTGGGGTCTAAACCAACTACTGTTGCGGTATAGACAACTTTATCCGCCATCGTAACTGTAATTGTGCCTTCCCTGCCCTTTTCTACCACATGGTTATTGGTTAAAATAAATGCTTCACGAGTATTAGGGTTATATTCATAAATAAAACCACTTCCTAAAGAAACAATAGGACGCGTCTGTTCCTGAGGAAAATTGAAAAATTGACGGAACCAGGGATCGTTAAAAAAGGGATTAATATAATTCTGAACCGTCACTTTTGCTTCTACCCTAATCTGAACTACCGCATCGCGAACATTTTTAACTACTTCTACTACAGGATTGGGCGCATTAGGGTCAATCATATTATCTTTTGCTATGGCACAACTCATTAAGAATAATGCCACTATCACCAGGACTATTTGTTTCCACATTTTCATCATTAAATCTCCTTCTTCTGAAATTAGATTTACTTTTATTTTATACTTGCGAAAGACAAAAAAACTGCGGGAAAACCCGTAATTAATAAAATTCTAAAAACAATTTATCCTGATTAGTGTTTACAGTCAAGTGGAAAATGAAGTTCTTTCTGAAACAATATTTAATAGGATTCCGCATCAAGAGCGAAATGACAAATGCTAACATCAAAGGCAAGAACGCTATCTTTGTCATTTCTGCACAAGTAGGAATCCAGTATAAAACGAAAAAAGGGCGGAATTAACTTCCGCCCTTGCTATATAATTATTAGTGTCTAAACCTTCAACTCTGTCTATTCCATCAGCAGCATCTTCCGCGTAGAAACATAATTCCCCGCCTGCAAGCGATAGAAATAGATACCGGAAGAAAGGGTATTACCTTTCTCATCCTTAGCGTTAAAGATCGCTTTATAATGTCCATTTGCCTTTTCTTCATTCACTAAGGTTCTCACCAGTTGCCCTTTCAGGTTATAGACCTCCAAATGCACTTTGCATCTATCCTTAATAGAATAGGCAATAGTGGTCTCCGGATTGAAGGGATTGGGATAGTTACCTATCAGTTCCGTAGAAACAGCAGGCAAATATTCATCCTCATTAGCTACCGGATCAAGCACAAAGTTCACGGTGGTATTTTGATTGGGCAAAACCACAACCCCATCAATTGTTCGCGGTTGATAACCCGCTGCTGAAGCAGTTACACTGTAAGTTCCTATGGATAAAGCCAAAGAATAAGCTCCCGCTGAATTAGTGGTAGCAGAAATTCCCCCGGCAGTTACTGTGGCTCCGGCAATGGGCTGATTATTTTGTTTCCGCACAAAACCAACAATATTACCCATCTGTGTTTCTTTATTCAGAACATTGGAGAATGAAGCAACAGAAGTAACATTGGCAGTATAAACAGCTTTCACAGCCCAACGGTAACTTCCATTAGGAAGTGCAGTCCAGGCAGAATCAACTGTTGCCAAAGTAGTTATCAATTGAGTGGTTAGCAGAGTCCAGGTATCCGGTTGGGTCTCATTTCCGCTAGTTAAACGCCAGACCTTATAGCCCTGCAAAGACCTTTCCGACCGCGTTGGAGTTGTAATTTTGTCTTTCAAAACTGTGGGAAGCTCTCTCTTCCCTTCAATTGCTTCTCGGGAAGGATAGGGAGCAACAATTAACTCAGAAGAGACCTTCTCTACAGAAACTTTAGAACGAGAAGGAAGCAGGTCGGAACCCGCAAATTTCACACCTTGAACCGCATTGCCAATGTAGAGATTATCTATAAACCAACAATACCAGAGGCCATCATTGGAAGGGGGATCATCGGCTTGAAAAGCAATTTTAATCTGCTGTCCCCCGTATGCTTCCATATTCAGATAGATAGGTGAGACATAATAATTCCATCCACCTGTAGCGGCTGTAGCATCATACAAAATAGTCCAATTTGTGCCATTATCGGTAGAAACCTTGATGTAATAGTGGTCGTTATAAATAGAACCCCGATAAACATAGGCATCTACAGTAAGATAAGCCATTGGAGGACAATTGAAAGTAGGAGTAATCAACCATTCATCCTGATGTTCATAATCCCACCACAGACCTGCTTGATAATTTCCTTCCGGTGGAGCAACAGGATTTCCTCCAGGATTCACAGTTCCAAATCTGCACCAGGTTGGTAAAACCCCAGGAATAATTTCCGGTCCTGTATTATTGATGATTTGAGTCCATTGCAAAGGCGGAAAGACAGTTCCTTCAAAACCCTCAGTTACATCTACCGCTGTAGGATCAGGTGCCTGCCAACTGATATTCACTGCTGTATAAATATCGTTCAGAGCTGCTACAACACCAAAAGGTGCATAAGCAACTTCGTTCATAGTGATACTGCCCATATTGTAGTTAGTGGCTCCTACATTGATTGTTCCCGTAACAGTTGTATAACCAGTAGCAATAATTGTATATTCATAGGTCTGATTGGCATAAACCGCAGGAAAACTGAAAGCACCAGTAGCAGAACTAGTTGTATTATAATTTTGGTAACCAACCAGATAGATGGAAGCACCGTTAATTCCAGCTCCTGTATCACTGGCTACAATAGTTCCGGTAACAGAAACGGTAGGCATCGGTTGCATTGTTACATTCAGAATTTCGGTCTCATCCTCCTCTATGGTAATATTGATACTCTGGCTGATGTAACCATACTTGCTGAAGTTCACAGTATAATCATCAGGAATAATATTGGTAATATGATAATGTCCCTGAGCGTCTGTAACTGCGCCGTAAGTGGTAGTGGCAATATTAACCGCTACACCTTCCAAAGGAATACTGCCAGTAGCAACTACCGTGCCCTCCAAATGTCCCACTCCGCCAGGAATAACAATTAGTGTGGTCTTGGGGAATTGACCGGAAACAGTTGCTCCCGTAGCAGGTAAATTATTGGGATCATAAGTAACAGAATCACTATACATTCGTCTGGAGCGCCCTGTATAAGTGGCATCCGTTTGTGCGTGGAAATCATCGCTGGAATTGTGATATACATCTTCAAAAGGACGCTGCACAAAGATTACCAGGTTTTCTCCATTCAGATAGAGATAGGGAGCATTGAAGGGAATAGTAATTATATTATCGCCAGCAGGATAGTTGATATTCCCGTCAAAAACAAGGGTTAACTCTGAAACTGGAATCCAGGCATCCGACAAAGAAGTTAAAGTGGTAGTTCCGATCCAGACCTTAGTAGGCATATTAGGTAAATCAGTAACAAAGTTATTATAGAACTGAATACCGGTTATCTGACCCACAAAGTTACTCATTTCGGCAGGATAATATAGCCCTTCATAGATGCTGTTTTTGTAGAACATATCAACAGGCATCCGAGCAAACTGACCTCCCGTTCCTATGGTAATCATAAAGACCCCGGAAGGATTTACCAGAATATTTAAGTTGGGTGTTTGGTCATTCAAACTATTTTGGTCTCCAACCAAGACAACTTTGCCGTAAATAGTCATTGCCCCTTCAGTTGTGGGAGTCCAGTTAACCGGAACATCTACTGTAGCTCCGGGCGCACAAGTTATTCCTGCTGCTGTAGCAAGTTCAGCACCAGTAGCAGAGAACAGCTTAACCGAATAGGTATTTTGGGAAGCCGTTCCCCAATTATGGATGGAAATATTATACTGCGATTCTTGTCCTACGGAGGGAGTTACATTACCGGAGATAGCTGTTGCAGCAAGATCATTGGTCGGAATAATTTCTATCATAACATCATCTACATAAAGTAAGCGACTGGTTCCGCCCAAACCATGTTTGAAGACGATATGTTTTCCTGTTCCCGTGTATGCATTGAAGGCAACTACATATTCTGTGAGTGTGGTGGTTAAGGATATCAGTTCAGTTTCCTGATAAGTGGAAGGATCGGTAGGATTTACTATTATTCCTATAGAGATTGGATAACCAGCACTGGAACTGCGAGCCCAGAATTTTACCCTGGTTGTATTCGTAGGAATTGCCGTACCCAAGGGTGGGGCAATCAACATCAAAGTGGCATTGGCATCAGAAGGATTATACAAGCGAACACAATTGGGCTGACTGTGAGCATAAGTAGTAGAAGCATAAGTTTCCACTACTGCTGAGGTGGAAGTTGATTGCACAATTTTCATCCAGTCCAAAGGTAAAGCAGGAACCGTAACCTGATCAAAGTTTTGGGCGTAAGGTAAAATATTCAATGTGGTATCAATACAATTTCCGGAAAGGGAAACATTATGAGAAATCCGTTTATCCCCATCATTATTACTTTTGTTGAGGGTTATAGTGTAAGTTGTTGCCAGATTATCCGTAATCGTAATAGTAGCCGTATGATTCCCAACAGCAGTAGGATTGTATCTGGCTGTGAAATTAATGGTTTCGCAAAATGCAAGATTGGCTGGCAGAGCAGGTAAATTCTGCAAAGAGAACATTTCACTGCCACTGATTGTAATACTATTGATTGTAAGAGTTCCACCTCCAGCATTGCCAACAACAAAGTTCTGCTCGTTCACGGTATTAATTAACACTGTTCCCCAGTTATGAGAAGAAGGACCTACACTAAAGATAGGATTTGGTCCCGGAGAGGAGAAAAAGAGTGTTGTTTTAGGAAATTGACCCGATAGTGTGCCTGCAACAGAAGGATTCATTGGATCGTAAGTAACGGAATCGGATTGGATTTTAAGAGCACGGTTGGAACCTATTGTCTGTGCTTGAAAATCATCATTAGTATTATAATATTGGGTATCCATAGGTCTATTAGCGTAGAGAACCAAATTTCCACCTGTATAGAGATAAGGTGTCTGCAGGGAAACTGTAATAGTATTTTGACCGCTGGGGAAGTTTAAGGTTCCATCATATACAAGAGTTAAACCGTCCAAAATCCAACCGCCACTGAGATCCTGCAGATTTGTGGTTCCTAACCACAGTTTAACCGGTTTATCAGTTAAATTAGAAACAAAGTTATTATAGAAAGAAATAGCAGTTATATTTCCGAATAAACCGATTTCATTAGAATAATAGAGGGTTTGAAACAAACTGTTCTTATAGTAGAATTCCCAGGGAATACCTACTAACTGTCCACCCTCTCCAATAGTTACTGCTAAAATTCCCGCGGGCATAACTGTTAAATTTATTGGGGGTGTAATATTATTACTGGGATTGGTGTCGGCAGGAAGAACTACTTTTCCGGTTAAGCTCATTGTGCCTTCTGTAGTAGGAGTAAAGGGAATAGTAACAGCAAGTTCTTCACCTGCAGCAATAGTAGGTCCTAAAACACTTGCCAGTTCCGTATCTCCACTCATAAGTTTAACTGTATAGCTGCCTGCCGGTTTGGTTTCTGTTCCCATATTTTCAATTGTTACTGTATAGTTAAAAGAAGTTCCAACTGAAGGTGTTGTATTGCCGGTAATTGTATTAGCTGCCAGGTCATTTCTCAGGATAAGTATCCGGTTGGAAAAGCCCGCAGGACCAAGTAAGTTATTAGTATAAACACCTTTCACTGCCCAACGGTAATTTCCGTCCGGTAAAGTTCCCCAGGCAGTATCAATAAAGGTTGTATCGGTAATAGTATTAGCAGTAAGCAAAGTCCAGGAATTCTCATTATTTTCGTTACCGAAAATAAACCGCCAAACCTTGTAACCATTTAATGCTCTGTTCGGATTTGATATTTGAGAATTGGGGAAAGAAAATGAGCGATTAACTGGCGGAAAATCTTTAGGTTGCAATAATGCTTCTTCCTCTTCAGAAAGCAAATGTGCTTTTTCGGGAATAGGCACATAAGTATAATTTACGGTTTTGTTCATAGAGGGACCGACATAGAGGTCATCAATATACCATCCGGCATAGGAAACAGTGCCTGTAGCAAACCACTCAAAACTTATTTCCACTTCACTCAGGTTAGCATAGGCAGAAAGATTTATAGTAAGTTCCTGCCATGGCATAAAGACAGCCGAAGAACTGTTGCCCCAAACAGTATTGCCGTTTACTTTGATTAAACCATAATCCCAGGTATTGTAACCGTTCATATAGTGCCAAAAGCTCAATACGGGATTAGAAACACTTTGTAAATTAAAGGTTTTTCTTAAATAAGACCAGGTATTGCAATTGGAATAACCTCCCTCTAAGACAGTTCCCCACATTCCTGTTCCGGAATGTGCAGATTGAGGAGGAGTATCTGTATAAGTATCTATATCCACATAATTAGCCACATTATAATGACCCCATTGCCAGTCACCGTAGCCACTAGAAACCCAACCGCCATCGTCAATTTCAAAATCTTCCGTACCAACTCCGGTTCCTGTTGAGCCAGGAGGACGCCAGGTAAGGGTAACTTGCGTTTGAGCAGCATTTTCTTCTGCTACAATTTGCACCGGAGGAAGAGCTAATTCACTCATTACCAAGGTTCCCATATTTACATTAGTGGAACCAACTACCACAGTTCCGGTCAAATCTGCATAGCCAATCGCCTGAATAGTATAGTTATATGTATTTCCGGAAAGAACACCGGTTATCGTAAAATCACCATTGGCATTGGAAATGCCTTCATAATCCAGGGCACCGTCCAGAAAAATATGAGCATTGGCAATTCCTACAGTCGGCTGATCGCTACCAACAATATGTCCACTGACAGATACCGTGTTGGAAGAGACCAAACTGAAGTTCTGAACCGTATTCTGATTCTCAATAATAGTTACGGTAACGGATTGAGTTTCATAACCCAGCTTGGAAGCAGTTGCAGTATAATTGCCAATAGGCAAATACTGGAAAGAATATTCACCCGCAGCATTAGTATAACGGGTAAAAGAATAGCTGGCATTGCTCACTTGAACTAAAACATCCGCAAGAGGAGAACCACTGCTGGTAACTGTCCCGCTTAAAGAACCCATTCCGGTTACTACAAAGGTTAATGAGGTCTTGGGAAAAGTTCCGGAAAGCGTTCCTGCAGCAGAAGGACTCATAGGATCGTAGGTTACACTGTCAGAGACAAGTTTACGCGCACGGTTAGTGCCAACGGTTTGAGCTTTGAAATTATCACTGCTGCTAAAATATTGTGTATCCATAGGTCTATTGGCATAAAGAACCAGATTACCGCCTGTATAGAAATATGGTGTCTGTAGAGGAACTACAATAGTATTTTCTCCGTTGGGAAAGTTTAGAGTGCCGTCATAAACCAGGGTTAAATCATTCAAAATCCAGCCCGCACTCAAATCCGCCAAATCAGTTGTTCCAAGCCAGAGTTTTACGGGTTTATCGGTTAAATTGGTAACGAAATTATTGTAGAAAGTAACAGCGGTGATATTACCCATTATCGTTCCTATTTCATTTGCATAATACAGAGTTTGAAATAAGCTGTTTTTGTAGAAAAATTCCCAGGGAACGCCTTCATTTAGATTACCCTCACCAATAGTTATTACAGTGGCTCCAGGAGGCATAACGGAAATATTCATTACCGGAGAATTGTCGTTTAAAGGATTAACATCACTACCAAGAACTACTTTTCCATAGATGCTCATCGGTCCTTCTGCAGTAGGAGTCCATGTTACAACTGCAGTAGCAGTAGCTCCAGCTGCAATAGTTGGTCCGGGAACACTTGCTAGTTCTGTATCTCCGCTCATCAGTTTAACTATATAGGCACTTTGGGAGGCAGTTCCCCAGTTTTTAACCGTTATAGTATAGTTAGTAGCATTACCTACACTGGGAGTAACATTTCCGGTTATAGAAAGAGCAGCCAAATCATTCGGAGCAATTAATTCAAAACTGATATCATCAAGATATAAAGTCCCGCTGGAACCGCCTCCGTGTTTAAAAGTTATATAACGTCCATTTCCCGTGTAAGTAGTCAGATCAACAATATATTCGGTTATTGTAGTAGTAAGAGCAATGTTTTGCACTTCCTGATAGGTAGCAGGATCAGTTGGATTGGTCATAACTCCTAAAGAAATATTGTAACCTGTACTGAGAGAACGAGCCCAAAATCTAACTCTTACCGAATGCGGATCAAGAGCATCTCCTAAAACAGGAGCTACAAGCATAACCGTAGCACTGGCATCCGTAGAATTATAGAGACGGACACAATTTGGTTGACTATGAGCATAAGTAGTGGAAGCATAAGTATCTACATAAGCGGTTGTTACCGATGCTTGCACGATACTTGTCCAGTCAAAAGGCAAAACCGGAGGAATGACTAAATCAAAGTTTTGAAAATAGGGAAGGGAATTTACAATCGGCTCACCGTGAGTAGTAAAACTCCAGACAGGACAGCTTACCGCATCTCCCATTGCATTATAGGGAGTAACTTTCCAGTAGTAGGTAGTGTTAAGATCAAAATCTTGAGGGTGATCATAGGTAGTAACCAAGCCCAGATTCTGATTGTTCAATATGTTTGTAGGGGGATTATTGGTTCCCAGAGAAAGTTTAAAACCGGAAGGAGCACCTCCACCGCTAACCCAATTTAAATTTGCAGAGGGACTAACTAAAGTAGCTCCATTGGCAGGAGAAACTAAAATTGCCGGATTGGGTGGATTGGTAGCTATTAGAGGAGCCATTATGAATTGCATATTGGAACGATTGGTAGAAACTGTTCCGGTTGTAGAAGAAGAAGCATCGGTACTATCGCTTTGATAGCGGAGAGAGCTGTTAAAGGTAGTTGTAGAATAAAAAACAGAAGCATTCTGGGTATAATTTCCGGTTATCAAAGTGGTAACAATATCCACAAGGAGATTGGAAGCGCCATCCCAATTAAAAGGAGTAGTAAAATTATGCACATTCCAACCAGTTGTAGGCATAAATTCCGGGGCAGTCCAAACGGTTGTATAATCCCCTACTTCAAAAGTAGTAGTGAGAGTTGTTTGAGTTGTGTGTTTTAACCTAATCGTGTAGTTCGGCATCGGACTACAATTATTTAAATTATTGACATTGAAGGCAATAGAAGTGATATCACCGGCACCTCCACCGGCATCATTCAGTTCGGATGCTAAAATTAAATATTGCTGACGGAAGTTCTTATAAAATGTTCCGTAGGGAGTGGGAACTCCTGAAGTAGTATTAACTGCAGTTCCACTTCCAATATTAACCAAAGTTTGAGCGGAAAGAATTCCTCCTATGCTCAGCGTTAGGGCAAAAATTGCTAAAAATAAGCGTTTCATAACCTTCTCCTTGATTTAGCTATACTTGTTTACGGGTTTTACACATCCGGAGTACACATAAATATTACATCCAGCTGAATCACATACACACTATGACATTAAAATAGGTTAAAATCTTTGTGAACTAACAAATTATAGTGCACAATAATAAATCCATCTTTACCTACATTTTAAGCAATTTTTATACCCATTACATAGAAAATATTGCGAGGTATTTTTTCTCTCTTCCACTTTAATTAGCAAAAGCAGGTCTACCTATCAATCCTGCGTTTTTTTGTTATTCCTGCGAAGGTAGGAATCTATTACTACTACATTCTTGCCAAGCAGAGTGAATAGCATCCAAGTCAAAACCTTTACGATAGAGGGAAGCAAAAACCTTTTCTTTTTGTTTGTTAAGAGGCAAATCGCGATAGCGGAAACGCAGTTTTATAATTTGTTCTTTCAGGTTTTCTTTTTCTTCTTCAAGAGGGTATAGTTCGTTTAATTTTCTTTCCCACAATTCATTTGGCAGCCGTGTTTCTTTCAATTTCTGTGCTATTGCGCGTTTGCTTTTTTTTCGTTCAATGAGAGAGCTAATAAGGATTTGCACGAAGCGAAAGTCATCAATATATTTTTTGTTCTGAAATTCTTTTATGAGATTATCAATCAATTCTGCAGGATAGTGTTTTCGGGAAAGGAATTGTCGGCATTGAACAGAGCTGTGTTCTTGATCGGATACATATTTCAGGAGTTGTTGCCGGGCATTTTTGGCAATTAGTGAAAGCAGTTCTTTGCCTTGTTCGTCGTCAATTTCCCCGGCGAAAGGAAGAGGGAAATAAGAAAGGAGGATTCTATCAGGAAGAATCCCCCTTACTTCATTGTCAATAATAATCAGCGAGTTTTTATCGTGTTCAGCTTTCTTCGTTATCTTCAGGAACATTTTCTTCAGCACTTAAATTGAATTCCTCGGGATTTATTTTTTCCCTTAGTTTGGCTTCAATTTCTTGTAGCAGTGGCTGGTTTTCCGTTAAATAGAGCTTGGTTTTATCTGCTCCCTGACCCAGTTTGAGGTCATTGTAAGAGAACCAGGAACCGCTTTTCTTGATTATATCATGCTGAACTGCCATTTCCAGAATGATATCCAGTTTGGAGATACCCTGGCCAAAAATAATAGGAAATTCTACTGTTTTAAAGGGAGGAGCGAATTTATTTTTCACTACTTTTACTTTAGTGCGAGTTCCGATAACTTGTGATTCGGAGCCGACATCTTTAATCTGGGCACCATGCCGAACTTCTAAGCGCACTGAAGCATAGAATTTTAGAGCTACTCCACCGGTTGTGGTTTCAGGGTTCATATAGGGACCGGTACCTATTTTCATTCTTGTCTGATTGATAAAAATAACTGCAGTATTGCTTTTGGAGACGATAGCAGTTAATTTTCGCAATGCCTGGCTCATCAGTCGTGCCTGTAAACCAACATGGCTATCTCCCATTTCACCTTCAATTTCCTGTTTGGGAACCAGTGCAGCGACGGAATCAATGATTATTAAATCAACTGCCGAACTGCGAACAAGAGTTTCAGTAATTTCCAGTGCCTGTTCACCTCCATCGGGTTGAGAAAGCAAAAGGTCATCTGTAATTACCCCCAAGCGCTTGGCATAAATAGGATCAAGGGCATGTTCAACATCAATAAAGGCAACTATTCCACCCTGTTTTTGACATTCTGCCGCAATATGCAAAGCCAGAGTTGTTTTACCTGATGCTTCAGCACCGTAAATTTCCGTGATTCTACCTTTGGGAATACCTCCAATTCCTAAGGCAATATCCAAGTTTAAAGCTCCTGTAGGAATTACATCTACAACCTGATGAGGTTTATCTCCCAGGCGCATTAAAGTTCCTACACCGTATTTTTTTTCCAGTTGTGAAATTGCTGTTTTTAAGGCAGCATCTTTGTTTTTATCCAGCATTTATCCTCCGGCTGTGATTTAAATTATATCTGTTTAAAACTGTATATTGCGGTCCCTCTGGAAATAATTGACTTTTAAACAGACAAAGGCAGTCAAAATATAGGGGCTCGTGTTTTATATTTCTGCTCATTATTTCTCTTTCCAAAGCGGGATTTAGGGATGATTTCAACCGTGCCAAAGTGATGTGTAATTTCATTGCCTTTTTATCCGCTTCAATTCCGCAGGCGGAAAGCTCTTTCAGCAAACGCCTATTCAGTTTGAAAATATCTTCATTTTCACTGGAAAGCTTCAGCCATAAAAGATGGGGCTGAAGAGAAGGAAAAAATTCCAAACCCTCAGGACGAAAAATGAAAGAGGGAAAACCATCCAGTTGTTTTGCCAGCACTTCATCTATAATCCTTATTTCTTGGGGCTGAACATCTCCAATAAAAAGCAGTGTTAAATGTAAATTTTCCGGTTTAACCCAATTTACATAAGGTGGGGTTGCTTTAGAATATCTGTTAACTACGCTCCCAAGTTCACTTTTCAAGGGCTTGGGCAATTCCAGGGCAATAAAAGTACGAATCATCATTTTCAACGCTTATATCCAATATCCAAAAGGAATTTCTTCCGATGTGTAATATCTGTATCCAATTCTATTCCCTTAGGTGAAAAACCGTCAATAACGCCTAAAATACCTCTTCCCTGTTCTGTCTGAGCTAAAATCACTTCTACCGGATTAGCTGTAGCACAAAAAATATTAACCACTTCCCGGCAGTCCTTAACCGCTTGCATTATATTGATAGGAAAAGCATTACGCAGAATAATCAGAAAACTGTGCCCAGCACCTAAACGAAACATATTTTCCACCGCTATTTCTATCAGTTCATTATCCGTTCCTTCTTTGCGAACTAAACAAGGACCCGAGGATTCACAAAAAGCCAAACCAAATTTAATTTCCGGTACACTGGTAACAAGCGCCTCATAAAGGTCTTCCACAGTTTTGATAAAATGGCTTTGACCTAAGATTATGTTACAATCAGAGGGAAACTTGAGTGCTTCTGTGATTATTTCCATTGTGTGTTCTTCCTTCTAACTCATATTTTCTTACTTAACCCTTAAAAAAAACAAAAAAGGAATGTCAAGGAAAAGTTTTCCCCCTTGATACCAAATTCTGATTCTCTATTTCTGCCAAAAGTATATTGTAGAGATACATTTACCGTTCTTCTCTGTTTGCAGTAATAACCAGGTTACAAATAAGTAACGACTCCGTAACGAGACAACGGAAGTGTTAGGGAAGTGTTACAGAAGTGTTACGGGGTCTATTAGGAAAGGACTATAAAATAAGCAATTAGCAATTCAATCAGATTAGGGCAATTTTTACACCAAAGCCACCGAAGCCACCGAGAAAAAGAGAGAGTTTTTACAAAGAGTAAAAGAGAAAACAGAAAAAGAGAGATTATTTTACAAAGAGAAAAAGAGAAAAAGAGAAAACAGAAAAAGAGAGAGTTTTTTACAAAGAGTAAAAGAGAAAACAGAAAAAGAGAGATTATTTTACAAAGAGAAAAAAAGAAAACAGAAAAAGAGAGATTATTTTACAAAGAGAAAAAGAGAAAAAGAGAAAACAGAAAAAGAGAGAGTTTTTTACAAAGAGTAAAAGAGAAAACAGAAAAAGAGAGATTATTTTACAAAGAGTAAAAGAGAAAACAGAGAAAAATGATAACTATTGAATTTTTTCGGTGGCTTCGGTGGCTTCGGTGGCTAAAAATTCATATTTTTAATCTGCTTGAAACCAGTCGTCATTAGTCCTAAATGCCAAACAAATTCGTGAATAGGTTAAAAGTTATTTCGGTAGTGACTACTCCTGATTTAAATCATTCTTCCTTGCCTTCAGCCAGGTAAAATGAGACCTTTTAAAATACTTTTCCTTTGTAATATAGGGCAAAAATTCCTCTGCGATGATTTCCTGAGGGGAATGTTCCACAATAATGCTACCTTCCTCATTCAGCAGTGACTTTTCATAGATAAGTTTCAGAGTGGGGTTAATCAAATTTTTGTTATAGGGTGGATCAATAAATATAATATCGTATTTATTTTCACAGGATTTCAAATATACATCCACCTTTTTTCGCCAGAGATGACAATTCTCGGAACAACCTAATAGATTTATATTCTGCAAAATAGTGCTGATAGCGGAAGGAGCAAATTCTACAAAATCAACCCAGACAGCTCCTCGTGAAAGTGTTTCCAAACCTAAAGAACCGCTTCCGGCAAAAAGGTCTAAAACCCTGCAACCTGCATAATCCTGAAGAACGCTGAAAATAACTTCCCGATTGAAAGAAGAAGTAGGTCTGGTACTCATTCCAGGAACTAAAAACAGGTTTCTTTTTTTATAGATACCGGTTATAATACGCATTTGGGGCTCATATCCTTTTATTAGAATGAAAATTCCTTCTTCTTTCCTGTGTTTTTTATTGTCATTCCTGCGCTTTTATTGTCATTCCTATGCAAGCAGGAATTATCACTTATTCTTGGGTTTTTTACGCAATCCCTTAAATTTCAATTCCAACTGCACGGGAAAAGGATCATAAAAAGGACAGGTAATAATAAGCACCAAATCCTTTTGTTTACATTTTTCATAACAGCTTGCGCAAAGGGAATTGATGTTCAAGGTATGTTTTTGCTTCATCAGGGCTGATTTTTTAAGCTCTGCATCTCCAGAAATAGCGATAACAGGTCACTCAATTTAACCTCGCTCAGTTTTTGGTCTTTATCAAATTTAGCCAGCATCGCAATTAAGAAATCTTGAACATTGTATTCGCCAACATCACCTGTTTCGGAAATTAAACTTAGCTGTGCTTGCTGTTCAATTTCTTCCAGAATTTCTCTTAAGGTATCAAGTTCGGATTCATCAACTAAAACATCTTCAGGCATAACTTCACTAAAAATCAATTCTGAACCCTGCATTTCTTCCATTAGCTTTTCCCGTGCTTTAGCCATATTGAGAAAACCCTGATGGTCAAGGATTTTTAAATAGGCAAGTTCTTCCGGAGAAAAGAGTTGCTCCAAACGGGGATCGTAAGTTCTATTAGGATCGTTTAAAATACGCAGATGAAGGTCCTCTATCCTTTCCCGTAATTCCGGAGAAGGATCATTTTGGCTGATTAGCTCATAAGCAGCTAATGCATCATAAAATTGATTCTGTTCTTCAAATAATCTGGCTAAAGTAAGAGTAGGTTGCCAGCTGCGTGAATTTGTCTTCATTTACTATCTCCCATTATTTCATAGAGACACAATAGAAGTCCTTTGTTTTATGTCAACTGCTTTCTTTAGTGATTTTTTTACAACGAGAACAGCGAAAACACCGAGATTTATTTACAAGGACTTGTAAAATCCATATATAGCGTAAAAATCAGGGAATATTTGAATATAACACCGCTTTATTTTTTCCGCTGCTTTTACCTTCATACATTGCTTTATCTGCTCTGTCTACAAGTTCTTTGCTATCCAGATGGTCTTGTCCGTTATAAAAACTAACCCCAATAGTAATTGTAACCTTAATCTGATTACCTTTATAGTTAATAGTAAGTTCTTCAATAGCTTTCCGAATGCGTTCTACAACTATCATTGCTCCTGATTCCGTCGTTTCGGAAAAAAGGAACAAAAATTCTTCTCCACCCCAACGGCAAACTGAATCTGTTACTCTGATTTTCTGCAAAAAGGATTGAGTTAGCTTTACCAGAACAAGGTCTCCACAATCGTGACCATAAGTATCATTTACCTTTTTAAAATCATCAATATCAGCAATACCAACAGCAAAACCGCGGTTAGTTTCCAGAGAGTGGATAATTTCTTTATTCAGCATTTCTTCCATTACCCATCTGTTATAAAGTCCGGTTAGAGAATCATATTTTGCCTGTCGTTTGAGGCCTATATTGGCGTTGCTCAGTTCCTTATTTAAAGTTTCCAAACTCTGAAACAATTCTCCCTGAACTTTTTCGGACCTCACCTGAACATCAATATCCACAAAAATATCCAGAATGCCCATAACTTTGCCTTTATCATCAAACAATGCGGAACGATAAAGATCAGCCCAAAAAAAACTGCCATCCTTTCGTTTATAGCGTTGTGTTTTACGCAAACTGCAAACTTTTCCCTCAGCTAATTTACTCAGTTCCTGATTTAGGGTCTGTTGTTCTTCAGCAAGAGTTATATCTTTAATATTCAAGGTATTAGTTTCTTCTTCCGCCCAGCCCAGGGCTTTACACCAAGCAGGATTTACGGCAATAAAATTTCCTTTTGTATCGGTTGTTCCGATAGCAACTAAGGCGTTATTAAAAATTTTCGCATACAGGTCTTCTTGCGGTAAAGATTTCATATCAGCTTCCCTTAATTTAGTTATGTTTTTTTGACCAGTTGCAGGCAGGAAAATCTGCCCTGAAGTTATTACATTGCATTTAGTTTTTCCCTTATTTGCCGTTGTAAATTGCTTTTTATCCGGATAAGTTCTTCTTCATCAGGAATATATTGCACTTGAACCGGTTCCAGCATTGCAAAACCGCATTCTTTCGGGTCTCCTAAAAGCTGATGTAAAATTGGTATACTTTGTCCACCCCAACCGTAACTTCCGAAAGCAAGACCAATCTTATTCCGGGGTGAAAGTCCTTTTAAATAATAAAGAAAGGCAGCTACCGTAGGCAAAATGGAACTGTTTAAAGTTGGTGAGCCGACAGCAATAAATTTGGCATCCATCACGGCAGTCATAATATCTGAAATATGATTGGTCTGCAAATTAACTAATTGAGCTCTAATACCTTCTGCTTCAAATGCGGCAGAAATAGTATAAGCAAGTTTTTGAGTGGATTTCCACATCGTATCGTAAATAATTAAAGCTTTATAATCATCTGCAATATTATAAGCCCAATTGTGGTAAGCAGAAAGGATTTCAGGAATATTTTCCGCTGTCCAGATAACTCCATGACTGGGACAAATCATATTTATATCCCATTTTCCGGCTTCTTCCAAAACCTTCTGAACCTGTTTGGAATAGGGCAAAACAATATTGGCATAATACTTTTTTGCCTCTTCCAGAACTATGCCTGCTGGAAGTTCTTTGGCAAAGCGTTCATTGGAGGCAATATGCTGACCGAAACCATCGTTGGAAAACAGGATTTTCTCTTCGGGACAATAAGTAAATTGATTATCAGGCCAGTGCACCATCGGGGTAGTTAAAAAAGTTAAAGTTCTTTTCCCGATTTTAATGCTGTCTCCGCTTTTGATTTCGTTAAAATTCCAGTCCTGCTTAAAATGCCTTTTCAGAGCTTTTATACCATTGGCATTAGTGTAGATAGCCGTATTGGGAAGGTATTTAATCAGTTCCGGCAAGCCACCGCTATGATCCATTTCCGTATGATTTTGAATTAAAACATCAATCCTGGAGGGATCAATTATATCGCTTATTCGGGAAAGCATTTCTTCAAACAGATAACTCTTCACATTATCTATAAGGGTAACCTTCTCATCTATAATCAGATAGGCATTATAAGTGCTACCCCGTTGAGTTATATAACCATGAAAATTACGCAAATCCCAGTCAATAACTCCAACCCAGTAAACGCCTTCTTTCAGTTTAATTGCTTTCATAGCTTATCCACCTTCTTTTTTATGCGGAAGAACGATGTCCTCATCGTTCATCTATATAAAATCATTTCTATTTTGAAAATTCCTTTATCCCTCCTGTGCAAACAGGAATCCAGATATTTGTTAATCTATCTTACGGAACTTTCAATATAGAACTAACATAATTATATAATATCTGAGATAAAGAAGCAGGTCAAGTAATTTTTATTTTTGGCATATAGGACAGTAGAATGTAGAACGTCCACCTTGTTTCAGCCGTAAAACCTTATGCCCCAAAGGACAGAACTGCTTTTGGTAAACCTGCAGGAAGTTTTGAAAACTGCCCGGTTTATCATCAATTCTGCGGTAATCCGAAATACTTGTTCCACCCTTATCTATTGCTTCCGTAAGGACTTCCTTTGTCTGTTGAATAATTTCCACAATATTCTTCCGAGTAATTTTATTTGCCGGTTTTTCAGGATTAATTCCAGCCCGATAGAGAATTTCACAAACATAGATATTTCCCAATCCGGCAATGATTTTCTGGTCCATTAAAGCAATCTTTACGGGAGTTTTTTTGCCGTGCATTTTTTCTTTTAACGCTTTAGCGGTAAAGTCATCACTAAAGGGTTCCAGTCCCAAAGGCGGAAGGCAATGCTCTATGTTTTTTTGACTGCAGATAACTATTTTTCCGAAAGTGCGAATATCTATAAAATGCAGAACTTCATTATTTTCCAGGATTATTCTGGCTCTTTCGTATTTTAAGGGTTCACCGCAAAAATTATCATAAATCAGTTTACCTGTCATCCGCAAGTGAATTATTAAGGCAATATCCCTTTCCAGCAATATAATAATATATTTCCCGCGGCGTTTTATTGCCAAAGCCCTAATTGGAAAGGGATTATCTTCCGGCAAACAATTCGTAATCACAGTTCCGGAATAGTAACATTCAATTGTTTTTATAGTTTTGCCTTTCAGCACTTTTCCCAAATCGTTGATAATGCTTTGCACTTCAGGCAATTCCGGCATTTATCCTCTCCTTTTATTATTCATCTTTTATCTGGGAAATCCGTGTAATCTGTGAGAGCTAATTTTCTTCCTTTTTCTCAAAAGGATAGTCCTCTGCAATAATTTCCAGGGATAGTGTATCATCCACTTTTGGCTTTAAGGGTTGCAGGAAGACCCTTGTTTGTTTTTCCGAAACCCTATATCCAAACTGTAGCCAGACATCTGAAACAGGAAAAACACCATTATATTTTCCCGAGCCCAAATATGCAAAATTATCATTTAAGGGATAAAACGCTCCCTCTGCATAGCGGCAAAGGGTAAGTTGTTCTTCTTTTGCTTCAATAGGATTTCCCTTATCATCTTTAATTTGCAAGATAAGCTGAAAAGTATTGGTTTTATTATCTTGGGAAAGGTCTTCCCAAGCGCATTTTACCACATTTACATATTGCCAGTCACCATCAATAAACACTGCAATCAAATTTGGAATACGCGAATATTCAGAAGGATAGCCATTAGCCCTCAAAAAACAAACTGCCATAATTTTATACTGCACTGCAGTTAAGTTCTTCTGCTGAACTAAAATATGCAACGGGGGAAGTCCGCTTAATGCCTTTTTGGCGTTTATTTTATATTTTTCTTTCAAGCGGGAAAGCACTTTTATAACTCCGTCCCGATTATGGGGATAATTATAACGGAATGATTCTGGATAGAGTTGTGCTTTACCTTTTTTATAGTTTACCACCTGTGGCAGGTTTTCGTAATAAACAACAGGAGAGAATAAACTCATCACCTTTTCTTCATCCATTTCCGGTTTATATAGTTTTAGCCAATTATTATAAAGGGCTTCCAGCAATTCTGCATTTGCCTGCCATAAAAGTTTGGGATCACCTTCCAGCAGAAACTGCAAAAAATTGCTGTCGGGATTGGGATTTCTCTTATAAAATTCCCAGAAAGCGGAATAGTTACCTCTACAGGCAAGAGCAACTTTTATTGCCAGGGAATCATCCGTAGTTTTTGTTTTCAAAGCTTCATTTTCCAATGTCTTTTGTTTTTCCTGCCAGCGTTCTTTTTCCAGATTAACCGCAATAATATATTCCTCGGGTTGAGTTTTACTTTCAACGCTGTCTTCCGGATATTCCAAAGTTGCCCAGCCACCTGCAAAATCAATATTCGTAACAGTAATTTTCTTTTCTATAGTTTTTTCTGCAGTGGAAGGAATCAGAACAAGAGCTTTACCTTCTTTGCTGTAAACTGAAATATAAAAAGCCCCTCTACCCGTAGTAAATTCCATGTAGCCGTTTTTATCGGTAGTTAAATTAATTAAAGACCTTAAGGAACCCCAGTTGAAAACCATTGGAATAACATTGGCATTGGGTATTGGCTTATTATTACTATCCACAACTTTGATTTTCACTTTCCGGCTGCGGTCTTTAGTATAGTTAGCTGTAGAATTAATTATCGCATCATATTTGCCTTTAATTAAAACCTCATCTTTCCAGGTAGTTAAAGTTCCGTCAGCCAAAATCAGCACCGTTTTATCTACCAGACCGCTAAACCAGGTATTATCAGGAAACCAAGCCATATCCATATCTCCAGTATAATGCCATTCTCCGTCCAAATAAATTTCCGTCCAAGCATGATTATTATCCGTATGAGCCCACCAAGGTGTATATGCAGGACGGGCAGGGAGTCCAATTGTTCGGCAGGCGGAAACAAGTAAAATTTGCATTTCTTCACAGCGTCCGATTAAGGACTTTTGCACAATATCCAAAGGACTTTGATCTCTTCCCGAGGTCTGTTGAAACTGAATTCTGGAAACACACCAGAGAGTTACAGCACGAAACATTTCCAAATCGGTATTGGTGGTATTGATTATATTCTGCAGACCGTCTTGCAATAATATTTTCCGATAAGCCGTAAGGGGTTCATCAGAAACGGTTTGTTTGGCTATATAGGAAAGGAAAAAGTCCACAGGATATTTCAGTCCTTTTTTATTCAGCAGTGCACAAATCATTTCATAATTGCTTTTTACATCTTCCGGTTTTGCTTCTGCCAGATTACTGTCACTTTCATAAGCAAGCAGATAGTTCATCAAAATATCGGGATATTGTTTCAGCAGGTCTTTGTATTGCTGTTTTTGCTCCAAAGTTAAATGCTTCAAATTGTTTTTTGCCTTTGCCGAAAGTTCTTTGTAGAGTTCCGGATTTCCAGCACGGGTAAATTCTGCAGGAAGAGCTAATAACAATGAAAGCGTGAGGAGTAGAACAATGACTAATAATGTTTTTTTCACCTCTGGCCCCTTTTACTTTTTTTTCTGGGCATTATTTTCTTTTTATACATAAAATAAGACAAAATTATACGCAGGCAAGAAAAAGCTATAGAATGAAGAATTGAGAATTGAGAATGATTGATGTCAGGGGTCATTCCTGCCAGTAAAAATTATGAACATCCCACGATTTCGTTTGGCAGTAAGGACTCGTGCTGGCATAAAGAAAAAATTTGTGAAGGTGCTAATAAATCCTGATTTAATTCTCAATTCTTACTTCTTCTATCAGTTCTTTTAGGATAGCCATCGCTTCTTCTTTTGCTCCTATCCCATTTTCCGCTACAGGACCCACACAGGCAGGACAGCCATTTTCACAGGCACAACCCTTAATTCTATCCATTCCGGCATACAAAAGTTGATTATGCAGTTCATACAATTTTCGGCTAAGACCTATTCCCCCGGGAAAATTATCGTAAATAACAATTACAGGATTACCAAGTGCCAGAGGAGATTTATCTTCACTATGAACTCCCAAATCCTGAGGAGCGCACATTACAAAAAAAGGTGCCAAATTTCCAAGCAGATATGCCAAAGCAGCTAATCCGCTTTGAATATGCACTCTGGTTTCTGCCAAACGGTGACAGCGTGGGCATAAAGCCACAAGATTATCCGGCTCATTTGCTTCGTCGGGGTCTTCAAAACGGCGAAAAGGAATTATATGATGCACCTCCAAATCCCCTGTTGCACCACAATTCCGGCAGTGATAATTATCGCGCTGGCGGATTTGTTCACAAATTTCTTCCCATTTAGGCCCATAATCATTTCTATCGTTATTCCACAAACCCTGATTGCGTATTCTTTCTACCGTTTCTTCTGCAAGGGAAATCCAATATGCCTGGGTCTGCATAATTTCGGGTGGAAGGTCAAGTTCCTCTTGGTCTAAAACCTCCATTGTCCAAAACCGCAAGCGTTTAAAGCCGGTTATAGTTCTGGTAACTGTCACTTCTCCAAAGTGTTTACGTCCTCCTGTAACATTTTCCAGGCGCAACAGATTGTTTAAAGCAATTTCAGTAAATTGTGTTGCCTGCGTGTAATAATTTACCTGAACGGGCTCTAAAATCACTTTTTTCTGTTCTATACTCAGTTCTTTTACTACCCAGGTTTCACCCTGATGAAGGTAAATAGCATTGGGATGTGTCATCCATTTCACGCTTCCGGAATCTACCCAACCAACTAATTCGTCATCTGCCAGAATTTGAAATTGATTTCCCGCATTGCGTAAAGAAACATCACCGGCAGGATATTTTCCGCTTATTCCTATATAGCGGTTTCCGATATGCCTTATTAAGCCCTCATCCAAAAGGGCAAAAAGGTGACCCTGAATTTCGGCAAAACTTAAGGCACCGAAGTTTTCTCCCTCCTTAAAAGCCATTTCACTGATGGCACAAAGCAGTTGTAGACGCAAAATTTCGCTGTTATTAGGGTCTAATAATGCCTGTTCAGGATTGTTGGCAAAAATATATTCAGGGTGCTGGCAGATATATTGGTCTAAAGGATTTCCGCTGGCTTCCAAAATACAAAGAGATGGATTTCCCTTTCTTCCAGCTCTACCGGCTTGTTGTCTGGTGGCACAAATTGTTCCGGGATAGCCATTTAAAAGGATAGCATCCAGTCCTCCGATATCAATTCCCAGCTCTAAGGCGTTGGTAGAAATAACTAAACCGATTTCTCCTTCCCGTAAGTCCCTTTCTACTTTTCGGCGTTCTTCAGCCAAATAACCACTTCTGTAACTGCGAACTTTATCCGCTATTTTCCGATCAGAGGTTAAATAACGAAAAATGAGTTCCACACTGCGTCGGCTGCCCGTAAAAAGAAGTGCCTGCAAATTCGTTTGTAATAAACTTTTGGCAATACTGCTTATTTCCTGGGTAGAACTTCTCCGGATGCCTAAAGCGGGCTCAATAACTGGTGGATTGCAAATATAAAAATGCCTTTCTCCTTTGGGTGAACCATCTTTATCTATCAGCACAACCGGTTCTTCAATAAGGGTTTCGGCAAGTTCACGCGCATTGGCTAAAGTAGCGGAAGTGAAAATAAACTGCGGTTTTATGCCATAAACAGCCGTGATGCGTTTCAAACGCCTGAACAAATTTGCCGTATGCGAACCGAAAACACCACGATAAATATGCACTTCATCAATTATCACATAAGCTAAACGGGAGAAAAATGCGCTCCATAAAGTATGATTCGGCAAAATTCCCAAATGCAACATATCGGGATTGGTAAAAAGAATATTTGCCTGTTTGCGTAGTTTTCCGCGTAAATCCGTTGCCGTATCGCCATCATAAATGCCATTGACAATTGCTGGTAACGCAGGATTTTGTTTGTTCAGCTCTTTACAAAGCATCTGCATTTTCTGCGCTTGATCCTGTGCCAATGCCTTTGTGGGAAAAAGAAGCAAAGCTCTACTCTGCGGATTTTGCACCAAACTGTTTAATATAACTGCCTGATAAACTAAACTTTTCCCGCTGGCAACCCCGGCACTAACCACTACATTTTTCCCCGCTAAAAGAGCTTTAATTGCCTCTGCCTGATGAATATAGGGCTTTTCTATGCCCATCCTTTGCAGTAAATTCTGCACAGGAGGTAAAAGACCATCAGGATAAAAATCCGTTTGCGCTGCCTTAGCCGGTTCTGTATTTTCCGCTACAATTGTAGAGGCAAAACGCTTTTCCTGCTTAAAAGCCCGAATAAAGTCCTCTATTTGTTGCTTTTGCTGTTTCACTTCTTTCTTTTTCCCCAAGTCCGTTTTATCTTCATACCTTACTATCATTATGGCAGTTACGGTCAAGCATTATCTTTAACCTAAAAAAAGCGGCGGAAGGAAATAGAGTTGGTAAATTCTTTCTTGGCTAAAGCAACCGGAAGTTTCTCAAGAAATTTGCTTTCAGCATTTTCCGACTTGGAATTTGGCAACCCAATTTCTCATTTTGTGCATTATTCATTTTTATTGCCTTATTTTGGTATAAACATATATCTATTTGTATTATAAGCCGTTATACCGTTTTCTCCTGTCTTCCCTAATAGCATTGCTTACCCATTGCTTACCCATTACGGATGGCATTAGCAATGAGTCCGTATTGAGTAAGCAATGCTTCCTGCAAAGCTGTAGACGGAGGACACCGTTCCTCTACCAGAAAAATGGTTTAGATTGTTGAGATTCTCTCTGCCCTCAGCTCTCTGCCCTCTGCCAAAAAGTGGTGGGTGATACAGGATTCGAACCAGTGACCTCTACGATGTGAACGTAGCGCTCTAACCAGCTGAGCTAATCACCCTTGCACCTTTAAAATGTAAAAATATTATATAAGAGAATGTCTCAAAAGACAAAATACTGAGCTAACCACATAACTATCAGTAACAAAAGAAGATGGTGGGAGATACTGGATTCGAACCAGTGACCTCTACGATGTCAACGTAGCGCTCTAACCAACTGAGCTAATCACCCACTCTTTAGTCAGAATTCTTAAATGGTCTTTTTTGTCAAGTTCCGAATTATGTATAAGCTTAAAAAGGTGTTATAATGCCTTTTACTTCAAGAGGAGAAAGCGTCCTACCTTGCTGTTTGTGTTTTGCAGACGATAAAAATAAACCCCGTTGGGAAGAGAAGAATCCGGAACAAAGCTGATTTCATTTATTCCATTATGCAGATTAATAGCAGTTAGGCACTGCACTTTTTGTCCTTTCACATTATAAATTTCTATCGTTGCAGAGTCATTATTTTTAGGACTTAAAAGACGAAAAACGGCTGTTCCGGAAACGGGATTGGGATATAAATTATTAATCATCAAGGCACCTGGGTTATTAGTTTCATCTATCACAGGGGTGCCAGCATCATAACGAAAAGGAATGCTGTAACTTCCGATATGAGGACTACTTACTACAAAACGGAAGTCAACTATGGCAGATGAGCCAACCGTTAAATTCAGATGAAAAGATAAAGCTTCTCCTGCAGACATTGAAAAAGGACGGTCAATGCTTCCTGGATAGCAATTTCCCGTTTCATCACAATAATTAAAATACCAGTCCGCTGGTGCATTATCCGCTTCCAGATGCATAGTGTAATTTTCAGCTGCTCCAAGATTGAAGAACCACAAAGGAGCTGAAAGATAGTTAGTATTGGCATCTCCTGTTATATACTGACTCCAGTCCATAGCTGCCCTGAAATTATATTCTGGCAAAGGCAGAGAAGAAATACATTGAAGAATCGTTTTATTGGGAAGCTGCAGAAAAACAATCCCCCACAAGTTACTTACCACCCAAGAAGGATTTAAGTTAAATGTCTGGTTAAAATTATATGTATCTCCAACACCACTTAAAGATACATTTTCATCGTAAAGAACACCTCTTACAATATGGTCTTCCTCTCCCACATTATCTTCCAGCAGATAATATACAAGACGGGCATCGGAAATTGTTACATCTGGCGAAATCATTATTACAGACCCGCTAATCAAACCCCTTTCAAAACTGAAATTAGTCGGCACAATTTTGACCGGTGAAGCGGAATAACGGTAACCTGAAAGTGCATTAAGATAATCAGTTCCATCTGCAGTTCCTGCTCCTATTCCCTCCAGAGATATTTTACCGTTGAAAATCACATTAGGCAAACCGGTAATATTATAATAGTCAAACCTTTCATCTACCATATAATTACTGAGAGACCCGCTTTCCGTAAATAACCTGGCACTAATAAATTCGCCGTAATGAGTAACGGAATGAACTGCCTGTAAACCCTGCCAGGCAAGAGGACAATTCATACACCAGGTAGCTCCAAAATCCTCTGCTATAGTTGTTACAGGCATATAAGTCGGCTCAGCAAAAAGTATACTGCAAGCCAATAAAGCTAAGATTAAAAAAATATTTTTCATCTTCATCTCCTTGTGTGTTATATAATAATTGAAAAATGCAAAACTGCAACTGTATACAACGAGGAAGTTGTTTTTCTTTTTCCATGATGACTCCTAACTTTTCCTCATCACCCATGTTATAATCACAAATTAAATCTCAAATAAAAATCTGCGTAATCTGCGTAATCTGCGTGAAATATTCTTTTTTAAAAGCGGGTGTTAAGTTCAAATCTTAAACCTTCAAAGGGAGCAACATAGCGGCAGACACCATTCCGACAAACTTTTCCCCCAGCTTCTTTTCCTCCAAAAAGGATTATATCGCTATGTTCAAAAAGCGGGTATTTAATTTGAGCGGAAGCCCAATATCTGCTATCTAAAATTTCGTTTATATCTTCCCAGTTGCTTTGTGCGCATAAAGAAAGTGAAAGTTTACCCAAAGTAAAGTCCGTCTGCAGTTTGGGTTCAAAGTGCTCACTTTCCGCTTCCTGTCTTTGTTTGGAGACCTTTTTATATTCCGCCTGAATTTGCACCGGTATTTTTAGCAAGGCGAAGTTTGTTTGCAAGGCAGGAATTAAATCCTGCTGCCAGGAATTGCTGATATCATCTATTTTTTCTATATGGCTGTAGGAAGCAAGCAGAGAAAAGGAATCCTTAACATATTCCAGGGCAATGTAGGCATCGTTCATTTTCTTGCCTTTATCGCTATTCCACGCTTCCGCATAGTCCGCGGTAAAATTAAGATAATCCGTAATATTAACGGTTCCAAAGCTCTGATAGCCAATTTCATCTTCTCCTGTGGCAGAGGCATCGGAAAGGGTTTCATTATGATAATTTACTGCCGGCAAGTCATTTAAGCGATATTGAAACTTATCATACTGTTTATAAGCACCCCCTAAAGTTACAGGACCGAAATAGTAACTGCCATTCACATAAATTGCCTTTCCGTTTTTAGTTCCGATACCGGGTTGATGATATAATTCACTGAAAGCCATTTCCGCTTGAAAATCAACATATTTTGAAGCATAATTCAATCTGCCCGCAAAAACAGTTCGCTGATTATAGATATTGGTGGCAAGCAAATTGCGGAAAGCCATAGCTGAAGCACCTAAAGAAAGACCTTGGATATAAGGACTTTGTATATCGGCACCATAAGCCAGATCATATTTTCCGACAATGGCAGGATTTTCTATAGCACCATAAATTGCCTTAAACTTAACAGCATCGTTATAACTGAATAAAACACTCTCCAAACGGTTATCCACATCAAATTCCAGGTCTTTATAACTGCGAAAAACAATGCCGTTGCCAAAACTTTCTTCCGTTATTCCAGCATAAATTTTACAGGCATCTTTTTCGTAAGAGGCATACAATTCCTGCCAGCCAAGTTCTAAACGGTTGGCATCCAGTTCATCCAAAAGTTCCGTTTGTTCAGTGGAATATTTAGGCAGTTCAGCAATAAACTTCATTCCAAAGCTGAAATTTCTATAGGCAAGATTGAAACCGAAGGTATCGTTAAAATAGGTATGCAAAGAGTCCTCAACCGTGCGATAGATGAATTTTGCCTCGTTGGAACCGTTTACAGACAGGGCGTTTTGAGCACTAAGCAAAGTAAAGCTGATTAACAGCATTATAAACAGGGTATGTTTCATTTTCTGTTCCACCATTTATATTTGTTGAACTAATACCAGAAACTCTCACAAAATTTTCACTTAATACTATAAATTTTGTTCTGTCTCCCGAGTAATATTCATTCTTCCTTCAGAATAGTCAAGAATCCTCACTGCCAAATGAATTCGTGAAAGGTGTAAAGGTTATTTTGGCAGTAACGAGTCCTGACTTTTCCTTATCAACCAAGTTATAATCATAGATTAGAACCTCAAATAAAAAATCTGCGTAATCTGCGTGCAACTATCCTTATTCCGCTTCGGTTTCAAGTCCCAATAAATTACGGATATGCATTTCGTATTCATTTTCCACACCAGGTTCATAGCCAATATGAGAATAGACAATTTCTCCAGTTTTATTTAGAATAAAGGTATGCGGAGGGTTTGTTACTCCCAGTTTTTTAGCCAAGGTTTTTTCGGAATCAAACAGAGTTATAAACTTATAATTCTTGCTTTTCAGATAGTTTTTTGCCTTGGGCAGATTTTTAGGAGCATCAATAGAAATCATTACTACCGTTAGCGAATCATACTTTTCTGCCAGGGTATTTAATTGTGGCATAACATCTTTACAAGGTTTACAGTAATCAGCCCAAAAATCAATCAGCACAGGACCCTTTCCCAGAAGTTCCTGTAGAATAACATTTTTTCCTGTTGCATCGGGAAGCTTAAAATCCGGCATCATATCTGCCATTGCAAAAGAAACCAAAAGCAGCAGGAGCAAACAGGCAATCGGTTTTTTCATTGTGAACCTCCTTTTTTAACAGCAAGAGGATATTGTAAGCAACTATATATAGTAGCGTTATTAGCGAAGGTGGCAGGTGTTTTTTGAGCAAAAATCACTAATGCGGCATCCTCAGGAATTGTCACATTAGCATCAAATTCAAAGGCAACAGGGTTACTTAAGTCCACTTCGCTTATATCAATGCGTTTTCTGCCTATTACCACATTGGTAAGATGCTCTCCTTCAGCATTTAGCGCTGTAGAAACCAAATCAATAACTGCCAGATTCAGAATCAGTTCTTCCTGATTGAAGGATGTGGATAGAGGAGTAAGTTTTACGCTTCCGGAGATATTTTTTCCCTCTACAGTAGCGTTTAGAACACTGTAATCCATCTGGCTTAATAATTCCAATTCGCTTTGCACGATATAAGGATATTGGTCTAAAGTTTCCTGATTTCCACCTACCAGTTTATGTTTTCCCTGAATAATAGAAACAGGAGCACTGTATGCACTATAATAAGCATAGAGAGGATCATTAAAAGCAACCGGACCAGAAAGCTGATGTGTTAAATAGATGAAGTCATTTCCATATTGAGAGCTTAAATCGTGTAAAAGATTTTCCACAGCAGGACAGTAACTGCAACCCACATTAGTAACATATTCCACTATAACTTTTTGAGTTGGAGCAGAAGGATCACAACCACATTGATTGCCTCGCAGCAGCCATTTTCCGTTTTCTTTCTTTAAGCGTTCTCCGGTATATAAGCTATCTGCAATAACATTTTTACGGCTGTCACTAATGGTTAAACGCCAGTTTGCCAAAGCATTGGTTTCATTTTGCAGAGTAGCTGTTATTAAAGTTACATCAATAACAGGATTATTTATACCGGAAAGCAGATTGTATAAGATAGCTTCCCACTCGCTTTTAGTGATGCCATAATGTTTATAGTCCTCTGCATAAAAAGCCATCACAGTAGATAAATCTTCAGCGCTGGCAGTATTAAATGCCTCTTCCAAAGGACTGAAAAGTTCCGCATTAAAATCCACCTGTTCCAGTGGCTTAAAATTATGGTCAAAGCGATCGCAGGAAAATATGCCTAAAAGTGCAACTATTAACAGGGCATAAACAATTTTCTTTTTCATCTCTTTTCCTAACTTTATCTATTCTGCTTGGGCAGGAATTTTATTAAGAGCATTTATTACCTCATCTTTGGAAAGCAGTTCGCCAAAAATATGGGGTTCTGCACCCGGAATATATAAAGCATTAAAAGGAACCCCTGCTCTTCCGTGTTTTTTTATCCAAGCAAGCAGGGTTTCATCTTTTTTGGTGAAATCCCCTCTCAGCAGCAGAACATTTTTCTTCTTAAATTCCTGCATCATCGTTTCCGTAAACAGAACTGTTTTTTCATTCGTCATACAATTTTTACACCAGGCAGCTCCAATGTCCAGAAAAACCGCTCTACCTTCTTTCAGTGCCTTATTTAAAATATCTTCACTAAACACATACCAACCCTCAGGAGCATTGGGAGCAGGAATCAGTTCGCCACTTTTTACCTGAATTTCCTCTTGTTTTGTTTCTTTAATCGGTAGATAAGTAACAGCCGCAAAGATAATTAACCCAAGAGAAATAAGCGTAAAAAGCCATTGCGTTAATTTGCTGTTTTCCACCCTTACAAACCTGCCATACAGCCAGGTGCAAAAACCAAGAATAAACAAAAACCACAGAACTTTCATTAGATATTCACCATCGGTTAACAGCAGCAAGGTTTTCAGCTGAGTGTAAACAATAATAAGCAAAACAAAACCCATCACTTCCTTGAAAATAATCATCCAGTTACCTGGCTTGGGAATTATTTTCAACGCCTTGGGGAAAAAGCCAATCAGCAGAAATGGAAACGCAAAACCGAGCCCGATAGTAATAAAGAAAATCAGCATTAAAACAGGTGGCAAAGCCAAGGCAAAAGGCAAAGCTGCACCTAAAAAAGGTCCCGTGCAGGATATCGCCATCAAAAAGGCAAAAATACCCCCAAAAAAGGAACCGCTATATCCCCCTCGGGAAGTTGCCTTATTAGCCGTATTCATTCCCGGAACAGTTATTTCAAAGACCCCTAAAAGTGACAAAGCAAACACAAACACAATTGACATCAGGGTTACTACAAAACCAGGATTTTGATTTTGCAAACCCCAACCTACCGATTCACCCGCCTTTTGCAAAGCGATGAAAATTCCTGCCATTACGGCAAAGGAAATCAGCACCCCCAAAGCGTAAATCAAAGTATGATTCAGCACTTTGGTTTTATCTTTCTGTGCCTGATTCATTATACTCATAATTCTTATCGGCAAAATGGGTAAAACGCAAGGTGTTATATTTAATATAATTCCGCCTAAAAAGGCAAAAAGAATGTATTTTAGTATTTCGCCAAGAGGATGGCTGGTTTCAGGTTTTTTATCAGGAAGCGGGGTTTCTTCAATAGGAATGGTTTCATTTTGTTCTATAGTGTTTGGGGTTTCCTCTTCATTTTCCGAAACAGCAGCAGGTATTGGTTCATTTCCAACTATTTTAATAGAAAGGATAGCTGTTGCCTCTTCGGGTGGATCACACATTCCTGTTTCATAACATAGATTATAGCTCAGCAGAACTTCAATTTGTTTGTTGCCTGTTTTAGCTGTTTGTTTCACCGTAAAAGGCAAAGTTAAAGTTACTTGGGGATGATAGTTCCATTCCTCTTCCGAAACAACCTGTGTCGGTTTCGGATAAATAACTTTACCCAAAATAAGGTCTGGATGGCTTGCTTCCAGATAAAAATACTCCGGGTTTTGGGGATTAACGGTTTGTTTTTTCCCTTCAGGAATAAGAAGAGTGGCTTTAATAACACCTTTTTCTCCGGGCTTCAAGACCTCAGGAGAAATAGAGAATTTAACGCTCTGTGCAAAAATTGGCAGAATGAGCAACACTAAACAGAACATTAACAACAGCTTAAGACATCTATGCATCAGCAATATCCTTGTTACATATTTGAGTACTTATAGTAAATGATAATGCAGAAAACATTCCAGACAAGACAACTATTGTGGTAATGAAAAATAAAGAGTGTATGAGGGGGTTCAAAAAAATAGCGGATTATAATTAAAGAAATATCCAATTAATCCAGTATATCCATTTATCTGTGTTCTATATCTTCACGCTCTTAAAATCTCTTTTTCTCCTTGTAAAAAAACCCTTTAAACTTCCATTATTTCTTTTTCTTTTGCCTTTTCCGCCTCATCTATCTTTTTAATCCAATCATCTGTAAGGTCTTGCAGTTCTTTCAGTTGCTTCTTTTCTTCGTCTTCACTTATTTCGCTGTCTTTTTTTTCTTTTTTAACTATATCATTGGCATCGCGGCGGATATTCCGGATAGCAACTCTGGTATCTTCCGAGATTTTTTTAATATTTTTAACTATATCTCTGCGTTTTTCTTCGGTTAAGGGCTGAAAAGGCAGGCGGATAACATTTCCATCGTTTTCCGGAGTAATGCCAATATTGGCAGCTAAAATGGCTTTTTCTATATCTGCCAGGGTTGTTTTATCCCAGGGCTGAATAACAATCATTCTGGCTTCGGGAATGGAAATGTTGCATAGTTGTTTAATCGGTGTAGGTAGACCGTAATAATTGATTTTAATATCATCCAAAATGGAAGCGCTGGCGCGTCCGGTTCTGATTTTGGAATATTGATGCAGCATTGCATCAAAGCTCTTTTGCATTTTTTCTTTAGTATTATCTTTTATATTTTCCATAATATCCTCTTTACCAGGCAGAAACTATGTTCAGGGGTGAATATAGGTTCCTGTTTCCGCATTAGTAAGTGCTTCAATTAACATTTGCGGCTGACTGATGTTGAAAATCTTAATTGGCATAGCATTATCCATAGCCAGAGAAAAAGCGGTTAAATCCATAACTCCCAAGCGTTTCTGCAAACATTCCTCAAAGCTGGCACTGCTTATAAAATGGGCATTTTTATCTTTTTTGGGATCGGCACTGTAAAGTCCATCCACATTAGTTGCTTTTAACACAATATCAGCCTGCAGTTCAACAGCGCGTAAAACGGCAGCGGTATCTGTAGTAAAATAAGGATTTCCTGTTCCTCCGCTGAAAAAACAGACCTTTCCCTGTTCCAAAGCGGAGGAAGCCAATTGAGGAGTATAGCGATCAACCACTTTATCCACAGCCAGTGTGGAAAAAATGGCACAGTCAATTCCTTTGGAAATAAGGATTTCTGCCATATACAAGGAATTCTGGATAGTTGCCAGCATACCGATACTATCCAGAACTACCCTGTTTAAATTTTTATTTTTCCAGGAACCGCCGCGGAATATATTTCCCCCGCCTAAAACGATGCCTAATTCATAATTTTGGTTATGAACTGTAATTATGGCATCGGTCAGGGAGTCAATTACTGTTTCATCGTAGATTATGCCTTTTTTACCAGAAAGAACTTCTCCGGAAAGTTTCAACAGCACCCGATGGATATTTTCGCTTTTGTAAACATTTTTCATACTTGAACTCCCGGCTGTTTCAGGAAGGTTTACAGCTTTATGTTCAGCTTTTATTCGCCACCTAATTGATAACGGACAAATCTGGCAATTTGAATATTTTCGCCTGTTGTAGCTATAGCGTTTGTCAGTAAGTCCTTCACGGTTTTTGTGCTGTCGCTGATCAGTTCTTGACCTAAAAGGGAACGCTCGTTGCAGAACTTTTTCAGGTTACCTTCCACAATTTTCTCTATGATTTCGGGTTTTTTACCTTCATTCACAGCTTTGTTATAGGCAATTTCTTTTTCTCTTTCCAGAATAGCGGGATCAATTTGCTCGGGACTTATAGCTAAAGGGTTGGTAGCGGCAATTTGCATTGCTATTTCATCTGCCAAAGCTTTAAATTCATCGGTTCTGGCAACAAAATCGGATTCGCAATTCAGTTCCAGAAGCACTCCAATCCGGTTGTTGAAATGTATGTATGAATGAATGATACCTTCTTTAGTGGCACGGTTTGCTTTTCCTTCTGCTTTACTGATTCCCTTTTCCCGCAGGTATTTTATTGCCTCATCAATATTTCCGTTTTTTTCAATAAGGGCTTTGCGGCAATCCATCATTCCGGCTCCGGTTCTATCACGCAATTCTTTTACTTGGGTTGCAGTAATCTCTGCCATTTTTTCTCCTTTTTGGTTAAAGTAAGTTTTGGGGTTAATGTTTTATTGTTCCGTTTCCGCTAATTCGGGAACATCAAATTCCACTTTTTCTTCTGCTGCAGCCAATTCGGCTTCAAAATCCTCTGTTTCTTCTTCAGCAGTTGTTTCAGTTGTTTCTTCTTCAGTGCTTTCTCCCTCTGTGGCAAGTCCTTTTCCTTCAATAACGGCATTTGCCATAATATCTGAAATCAGATGAATGGCACGCGTGGCATCGTCGTTACTGGGAATCACATAATCAACCAAATCGGGATCGCAATTGGTATCAACCATTGCCACAATCGGAATATTCAAGATACGTGCTTCGTGCACAGCTATTTTTTCATATTCAGTATCCACAATAAAAACACATCCTGGCAGGGCATCCATTTCGCGGATACCGCCTAAGGAAAATTCAATTTTATCGTGCATTCTTTTCATTTTTTGTTGTTCCAGCTTGGTGTAACCATTGATAGTGCCGTCAGCCACGATTTCTTCATAATACTTCATCTTTTCAATGCTTTGACGGATAGTAGCCATATTAGTTAGCATTCCACCATACCAACGCTGGTTTACATAAAAGACACCGGCTTTTTCAGCAGCTTCTTTAATAGCTGCCTGTGCCTGTTTTTTGGTTCCTACAAAAAGGATATATTCACCTTTGGAGGCAACCTCTTTCATAAACTGATATGCTTCATTGATAGCATCTACTGTCTGTTTCAAATCAATAATATGAATCCCGTTGCGTTTAATGAAGATGTATTTCTTCATTTTAGGATTCCATTTGAAGGTTTGATGCCCAAAATGGACACCCGCTTCAAGTAATTGTTTCATAGTTACTACGGACATTCTTTTCTCCTGAAATACGGTTTTTAGGTCTCTTCCGGACGGTGTAAGCAATTCAAAGGAACAAAAACCTCACCGCCTTGCAAGCGTTCCGGAAGTTTATTTAATGTTTTTTCCATTTTGATAATCCTTTTGTCATTCCTGTGAAAGCAGGAACCAGATGATTTTTCATTTCTTTAACTGAACTATCAATATGGAACTTATAAAACTTGTTGTTTTTCATTCCAGAAAAACTGTTTCTTTTAACGCTTAGAGAACTGGAATCTCTTTCTGGCTTTGGGACGGCCGGATTTTTTGCGTTCCACCATTCTTGGATCACGCGTTAAAAATCCCCGGGTCTTCAGCACGGGACGCAGATTTTCATCATATTCCACTAAGGCACGGGAAATACCATGACGGATAGCTCCTGCCTGACCGCTTAAACCACCTCCGTAAACATTTACATAAACATCAAAGTTATCGGATAAGCCAACGGTCTGTAAGGGCTGTTCTACAATCATTTCCAGGGTCTCACGCTGGAGATATTTCTTCATCTGGATATTATTAATAATGCGTTTTCCAGTTCCAGGCATAAGACGAACTCTGGCAACGGCATTTTTTCTTCTGCCAACTGCATCAAAGGTCTGCATACTTTTTTACTCCTAAATATTTAGTTCAATGGGTTTTTGAGCAGAATGCGGATGTTCAGCTCCAGGATAAACTTTCAATTTTTTGAACATTGCGCGTCCTAACTTATTTTTGGGCATCATACCTTTTACGGCATGTTCAATAATGCGTTCGGGATGCTCTTCCAAAACTTTGGTATAAGGAATTTCCTTCAAACCGTCAGGATAACCACTAAAGCTTTTATAAACCTTCTGTAATGCCTTCATACCTGTTACGCGAACTTTTGCTGCATTGATCACAATCACATAATCGCCGGTATCAATATTGGGCACATAATACGGTTTATGTTTACCACATAAAATTGTGGCAACTTTTGTGGATAAGCGTCCCAAAGGTTTTCCCTCTGCATCTACGATATACCATTGCTGGTGAATATCGGAAGGACTAGGGGTTAGGGTCTTCATCGCTTCTCCTTTACATATTTTTTTATTCAGAAAGTCACATTTTTGGAAGCAGGAATAGTGTCAAGTGTTTTGAAGGGTTTAAATGGGTGGTAAAGGTAAAAAGTATCCCCCCTTAATATCCTTTCCTAGCAGATGCATATAATTGTCAACAATAATTGGAGGAATCAGGGGAATAGGTTTATCAGTATTCAATTCAGATTGAAAGATTT
>Ga0265295_1000928_pt1 | contig 55210 bp, 29 predicted proteins | sample Munlansysbiofilm_FD_192503 | JGI IMG/M metagenome (GOLD analysis project Ga0265295, IMG submission 192503) | Leachate microbial communities from a municipal landfill in Southern Ontario, Canada - Methane capture system biofilm | ecosystem: Engineered > Solid waste > Landfill > Unclassified ... | reverse complement strand
ATAATTTATAAGCTTCTTTTACTAAAGATGGAGCATTTTCATCTATTGTAAAACGATATGAATTATAACGAATTGAATATCCATGTTCTTCATCAAAATCAATTATTGATACTTTTTTTTGTTGATACTTTTCTTTACTTTCAACAAATGAATCACTTCTTGTAAAATAAAAATGATTTGCGGTTAAGGCTAGAGTATTTTCAATTCCAATTTTTTTTAAAATGGGTCCAACTGGAATTACTAGAGTAGGTTCCAATTTAGGATTAAATTTAGCTGATAGAATTAGAGATGAAGGTGATGGAGACAAGCCATCTTTTGATTTAAAAGTACAATTATATGGTGCTTCTGTATGTGGTCCTAATGAAATACCAGTGTGAGAACTTAATTCTACATTTTCAGCTTCATTTTCAATTTTATTTAAACCTCCTCCTTTAAAATTCGCAACAACTCTAACAAGCTTACCTTCATTATCAATATCATAAGCAAATGCTTCTTCGTTAATTAATTTTAATAAAATTTGATTTCTTCCACCTAAATATAGAATATCATAAGATTTTTCATGTTCATTCAATGATAATTCTTCGTTAAGATTAGTATTTTTATCAATAAATTCTTTCATATTCTCAAAGATAAGAACTGAAATCTTTCCATCAATGTAATTAGATAGAATAGAATTCTGAATATTTGAAAATGTATCTTTAATTTTTCTTGCTCCAATAGATGTAAGACTTTTGGCTCCTTTATTTTCTACTCCACCTAAAAAAGCAATTTCATCTGATAAATAATGTAAAAGTTCTGCCTGTTCTTTATCAAAATAAATTGTTTGAATTTCTTGAGACTCTTCTATTCTTATGAATTCATTTGTCTTATGTGTTTTCATTAACGTTTCAATCATTAATTTTATTTTCCTTTATGTTTTATATATAAATTATAAAAAATATATAAATTAATTTTTTTATAATAATAATTATAATTTTAATTTGTCACTTTTTTGTCACATTTAATATGAAAGATAATTATTTTTGAATCATTTTTCACATTGACTTTTAGATTGTGACGTGATTGTGACAAAAAGCACGCAACATTTTTATCCAAATAAATATAAAGGATAAAATATGGTAAACATAAATAAAAATTTAGTTTTAAGAGATCTAGAAGAATTACTTAATAGTAGTTTTTCTAAAACATTAGATTATATGTCTGATGATTTTAATATTGAACAGAAACATGCATTAGAAATGTTCAAAAAAAGAATATTCTTAGAAGAAATTGTTGAGGAAACAGTAACTTTTAATAAAAACATAACTTGGGATTTTTCTATAAAAAACTTAAAAATCATTGAAAATGCTGAAGAATTAATAAGAATTTTTAAATTAAGAAGTGAAGTTTATAAGAATATAAATTATCAAAAAGAATTTCCAGATCCAATTGAAGGATTAAATTTTGATATATATGATAAAAAATCTGCAATAATTTTTTATCATAATAATAATATTATTTCTGGAACAACGAGATTAATTTTTGATTCTGAATTTAAACTTCCAACTGATAAAATTTATAGCTTTGATACAATAAGAAAAAAATATGAAACAATTGGAGAATTATCTCGATTAATTGTTAAACATCAACAAAAAGGCTTAAATTTAGAATTCAAATATCTAATGAAAGGAGCTTATTTATTGTTTATGTTGAATAAAATTGATCTAACCTTACTAGGTATAAAAAAAGAACATTATAAATTATATGAAAAATTTGGAGGAAATTCAATTATCCAAGAATTAGATAATTATGGAAACTTGGATTTGGATGCATTAGTTTTAAGTTGGAATCCTGCTGAAGTTTCTGAATTCTTTAAAAAGATTTTTTTATAAAATTTTATAAAGGAGAATAAAATTTCTCCTTTATTTTAAATATTAATCAAAATTTAATTTACACCCTATTGTAGGAATAGTTTCAATTAATTTATGTTCAAATTTACTTCTCAGTCTATATAGTAAAGTCCTTAAAGTACTATCTGAAACAATATTATCTGTCCAAATATATTGTTCTATTGTAGTAAATGGAACTAAATTACCCTTCGCTTTTATGAGAATTTCTAAAAAAAGTCTTTCATTTCTTGTAAGTAATATTTCTTGAGTATCATAATATATTTTTAAATATTCATCAAAACTATAATAATAATTATAAGAAAGTTTATATTTATTAACTATTGTTTTATTCATCATATTATTTTTTAATTTGTATGCAACTAAATTTATGGTTGTCTTTAAATCATTTCGATTAAAAGGTTTAACTAAATAACCTGCAGGTTCAGTTTTAATTGCATTTGATAAAGTTTTATCATCACAATATGCACTTATATATATAATTGAAATATTTATATATTTCTCTTTTATTCTTTTTGATATTTCTATTCCACTAATACTATTTTTTAAAAAAATATCCATTAAAATAATATCTGGTTTATTTTCATTTATGGATTTTATTGTTTCATCATAATTCGTTACTATGTCAGTTATTTCATAACCTAATTTTTTTAATGTACTTTTAGTATCTAATCCAACAATTATTTCATCTTCAACTATCAATATTTTTATCATTATAAAATTTACTCCTGTTTAACATCATATAAAAATATTGTCACACGTTTGTCACATATTATTCTTTCCATTTTATTTCAACACTTATACCATCATCAGAAATAATAGAAAAAATTGCTTTTAATTGTTTTTTTGCAAGTGTCTCAATTAAAATTAATCCTAAAGTTTCTTTTTTATCTAATGAATTATAGCCTTTGCCATTATCTTTATATTGTAAACAATATTCTCCGTCTTTACTATAAAAAGTTATATTGATTAGTCCTATTTCATTTGAATTAAAAGCATGTTTAAAACTATTTGTTATAAGTTCATTTAATATAAGACCACAATAAATAGCTGATTCTGCATCAATATTAGTTGTTATTTTATATTGAATAGTTATATTTTCGTTAAAACTCTGTTGTACACCAAATATTATTTTTTCAAAATATTCATTTGCGTCAATAAAGGCTATAGTATTTTTTTGATAAAGTAATTCATGTAAATGGCTCATAGCACTAATTCTATTTTGAATAGTTGTTAATAAATTATTTATATTTATATCATTTATTTCATCATTTTGTAATCGTATTAACGAAATTATAGTTTGCATATTATTTTTAACTCGATGATTTAATTCTTTAAGTAATATATCTTTTTCTTCAAGTGCTATATTTAAATTTTTAGTTTTTTGTAAAACTAATTTATTCAATTTTTCTTCATTATCTTTTTGTTCTTCTATAAGTTTTAATTGAATTGTATTTTTTTCCTCTTGCAATTTTTTTATCCTATTTGCTAAGGCAATTGAAAAAACTAATGCTTCTAAAATAAATGAAATTTCAACAATATAATATGATGTAAAATCAATATTTAAAATACCTGCACTTGATATATACATGATAGTTCCTGCAAATAGTATTACTGCCCAACCAAATAAAATTAATTTTGCTTGAGCATTTTTTTTAATCGCAGAATATAAAGTTATTATAAATAAATAGCTCATAAGAAGTATTGGTATTGCATTTCTATAATGAGAAAAATAATGAGAAATACTAAAAAATATTACAGATAAAACTAATGTTAAAATTAATATATTTAAAATTATATTTAATTTTTGATATTGCTTTATATCAAGAAAAGATTTTGAGAATAAAGCAAGAAATAAGACAGGAAAAGCAATAAAAATTGCCGCAAAGTTTACTATTACATTCATAAATTTAGTATCAAAAATATATAAATTTGCAAAACCAACATACAATAAATGATGAAGTACCAAAGTAAAAATATATCCTACATAATATAAGTAACTTACATCTTTAATCATTAAAAATATAGAAAGATTATATAATGCTAAAATAATCATTGCACCAAAAAATAGACCTAAAATAAATTGATGAAATATTTCTTTAGAATAAAAGTCATCATTTGAATATAAATTTAATTTTAAAGTTAAAGAGGTTTTCTTTGAAAAAACTTTTATATAATAAGTTTTTGTTTCATTTTTATTAAGATATATTTCAAAAATTGGATTTACACTTTTTCTTATTGAATCTTTATTTAATAATCCTTCTAATTTAATTAAATCATTATTTTCAAAAAAAGAAATATTAGTCACTAAAGGATTATCAAATTCTAAAATCTTTATTATTGGCACATTTTCTGTATTGTGTAATGTAAATTTAATCCAAATATTAAAATCTGGAGAATAACCAAATCTTTTTATTGAATTATTTATTTTTGTAAATTCTTTGTCACTTTTTATGATTTCATCAATTTCGTAAGTTTTTGTTTCATCTATAAAAATTTTAGATTGTGATAATATTTCTTTTGATGTATTTAGATCAACATTAATGGTATTTCCAAATAAATGAAAGATAAATAAACTAAAAATAATTAAGATTTTTTTCAAATAAACTCCTTTTTTTCAATAAAAATAATATATGTAATGGAAAAAAAATTTAATTTAGATTCTATTAATTTTTAATATTATTTATTTAGAAAATATTAACAAACAAAAAACTCTTTTATGACTCTTTTAATAAAAATTTTAAAATATTTTGGTGCTTATTATAATACATATATGAAGATAGAAGGAATGATATAGAAAACAATTAGGAAGTCTAGTTAGAAAAGTATTGTCAATTGTAATAATAATCTTAAAAAATCATATAAATAAAATTTTTAAATGGTTATAGAAGAGAACTAATTAAGAAGATAAAATAATATTATCTTCTTTTTTGATTGAAACTACATAGTTAAATTTAGTTTTTTATAATGTTTAAAATTCCAATAGAACAATCATCAGTTGATTTCTGAGTAAATACTTTTTTCGCATTCTCACTAAGAATTTTAGATACTTTTTTCTCAGTGTTAGCATTTAACCATTCACTTAATTTCAAACAAGCTGAAGCGAGTGTATTGTCCTTTTTACTATATAAACTATCTTGTGTACCGTCAGACATTAAAATAAAAGAGCTTATATTCTCTATATTTCCCGTAATAATACTTATATTCCTATTTGCATCTTTATCAGTAACAAAAAAAGTAGTATTACTAAATTCTCCATTTGAAGGTGCAGATAATACAGATAAACTACCATTCAGAACACAACCAATTACACCATCACCTAAGTGAACGATGATAAATTTTTCTCCATTAGTTGCAACTGCTAATAATGTTCCAGAATAAGCCTTTATACTATCTACTTTATCTTTCTCAAATCTTTCAATAAATTTATTATTTATTTGATGAATTAAATCAATTTTTGCAGATTCTATATTTACTGGATTACTAATTAATTTTTCAAAATTCTGAACCAAATAAGAATTAGTTGTTTTAACAATGATTCTTGAGCCTATATGGCTTAAACTACAAGAACCTGCACCATCTGATAATGAAATAGAGATAATACCATTTAAAGCATTTCTTTGAACACATACATAATCTTGACAAGGTGTGTTAGTTGAAAGGTGGCTTCTGCCAACCTCTCTTGCACAAGCTGCTTTGAACTTTATATTTGTGCCCACGCATTAATTCCTTTAACATCTAAGCTTACAGTCTCTCCAGGTGTTGATTGTGATACTCTTGAAACAGATTTACTTAACCACATAAAAAACTCTCTAAAATTTAAACCATTTAATCTTAAAGGAGGTCTAGTTGGAGATAGTTTTGCAAATTTATCAGTATTTGTATTTCCAATAGCAATTGGGAAAATAGATATTTTTTTACTAGATGCTAATTCTGATAATCTACTAGCAGCATTTGAAATATCATCTGTTGGTTCACCATCTGTCATAATTACTAACCAAGGTTGATAATAATCAACACCTGCGTTTTTATATTCTTCTTTTCTATGTTCAAGCATATCTAATGCAAGATTCACAGCTTCTCCCATTGGTGTTGCACCATCTGCATAAAATTCAGGAACTTCTTGTCTATCAATAGAATAAAAATCTAAAGCCTTTCTTGCAACACCACCAAAAGTAACAATTGAAATTTCTGCTGAATATCTAGCAATTTCATCTTCTTTAATCGCATCAAAAAACATTTCAACACCCTTAGCCATCTCTTGTAATGGTTCTCCTGACATACTGCCAGAAACATCTAATGCTAAACAAATTGGAACTCTAGGTGTAGGGTTATCAATTAGTTCCTCTTGTCTTAAAATAAATTCATCCATTTTTTCTCCTTAAATATTTTTTAAACTTGCTAATCCAAAAATGATTAAAATACATGCAATAAATATATTCTTACTTAACATATATAATCCAAAAATCAGAAGTAAAATAGAAAATATAATACCTAATTTTGATATTTTCTTTTTTTTACTTCTTTTTTGAGAATTAAATGAAGTAGAATTAGTATTTTTAAATCTTATACCACCATTCCCGCCAGTGTTTCTATTGTATGAATTATTACTGTAATTGGTATTAGTATTTTTCAAATATGCATTTGTGTAACTATGTTTTGAACTATTTGTATTTATCATATTCTTTTTGTTTTCAAGGCTTTGTCTAGCAAGACTTTTTAGTTTTATTTCTCTACGACAGTTATTACATAAAACATCTTTGCCTAATTTACTCATTTTGTCATAAAACTTTTGACTATTCATATGTATTTTACCACATTTCCCACATGACACTTTAACTGGATCATAAATAGGAAAACCTGAAGGAAATAATTCACTTGAAGAATATCCTTTGTCAATTGACCAAGCATAACCCTCAAGTACTCTTATCCATTCTTTAATTTCTTTTCTTTGATTATTTTTGAAAGTCATACAAAAATGCTCTTTTACTTTTTTAGTTAAATTAGACCAAATAAAATTCCAAGAACCTTCAGGTGGGTTAACCTCTGCTTTTTCACTGCACCAATAAGGGAAATTCATTTTCTTTATATTATCTGATTGAGATTCACCACCTTGTTGAGAATATGGTGGCTTACCAGGAAATAAAATCATAAATACCATTGTAGCAATTGCAAACAACTCATGATTTTTTGTTCTTAGAAAATCTGCATAATCTCTACCTTGAATTTCAGGAGCTGTAAAATTAACAGTTCCAACAGGGCAAGGGAAATTCTCAATTTGATAACTATCTGTATCAACAAACCAAATCTTACCATCTGGTTCTACTAAAATATTAAGAGCATTAATATCTCCAACAATAATATTCATAGAATGTAAGAATTCCATTTTTTTCAAAAAAGATATTGCAATATTTAATAAATCTTTTCTATTAAAATTTGGAAAGTTTCTCAATAACTGAGGTTTAATAAACATTGACGTTTGCATAGTCTTACCATTAGCAGCTGGCATAATGTAACCTACAAATTCATTATATTTATTTATAATTATATCAATGGGCCAACAAATTCCTTCATGAGTTATTGTTTTTGATATCATTAGTTCTATTTTTTCTTTTCTAAGATTTGTTAATTTTTCTGAGTGATATATTTTACAAACTATTGCAGGAAAATCTTTTATAGAATAAATAATTCCTTCCCCTCCTTCGCTAATTTTATTACCTAATATAAGTTTTCCCATTTTTGAAGATGTGATAAAATCATTTTCTTTCGGAAATTGTTTTGATTGGAGTTTAATTTCTTTTTGTGGAATAATATTCGTGGATAACCTAAATGCAGTCAATTTTTTACTTCCTTTGTCTTGTTTATTTTTCAATTTAGATAAATAATCTTTTTTCTTTAAATATGGTTATTCTTTGTAATTTCTTTAATTTGTTGTAAATATTCATCAATTATAATGATTGGAACTTTAATGTTATTTAATTTCTCAGTTTTCGCAATTTTTTCAATGATTTTTTCAATTGTATATGTAGTGATTAAAACAAGAATAATTATTTGATGCATAGCCATAGATGTATATTGTTCCCCTGCTCTCACCTTATTAAAATGAATTTTTCCTATATTAAATGCATCTACATTTTTATTAGAAGCTCCATTTGAATGTAAAGAATTTCTCATATTGATTATTTGAAGAAAAATATTTATTAAGGAGATAGTTTGTTTATTTTCTGGTTCCAATAATTTTAAAAAATCTTTTGATGACTCTTTACACCTTGTTTTTATTTCATTATATATTTCTTTATAATCAATATGTTGATTGATATCTAATGTATTTAAAATTATGGTTAAGTAATTTTGTTTTTTTGTAATTTTTTTACCCTCTTCTAGTTTAAATGTTTTTATTATTACAGTTAAAAAATGTTCAAAATTAAAATATAGTTTATTTAATAAATCAGTTCGGTATTCAATTTCTTTTTGAATAGATATAATATTTACAATGTTATCTACATTGTAATTAAAATTTGTTATACAATCTAGTAATTGTTTTTCAATATTATCAATATTTAATTTATGATCTTGATATTTATTCATAGTTGCAACTTCAATTCTTCCCAAGGTACTTCTTCTAATGTCTATACCATCAAAACTATAAATATGTTGATGAATAGGTGATTGATATACATATTCATATAATAAGAATAACATTTCATATTGAGGTATATTCTGAGTGCCAATTAAAAAGTTTTCTTTTAAATATTTGATAGGTTCATCTAATATATAATCATTTATTAATTTAGAAATTTCTGAAAACTGATTTTCTGAAATTAAATTTTCTTTTTGTGAAATTGAAAATTCTTCAAGTAATAATTTTAATCCAAAATCAAAATTATTAATATGAGTAGAATTTAATTTTTTTGAATAATAATTTCCAATAATTTTTAATTCAGCAATTATTACATTAAATCTAAGGGATGTTTTTAGATTTTGATGAGGTTTTACTTCATTGTTTCTATATACTTCAACATGAATTGGCATTTTAATTTCATTTTCAATCATTCTTAACATTACATTACAATAGTAAGATATAATTTCTAAAGATGATAAAGATGATAAATATTTTTTATGTTCAGTAATAGTATCCATTTGAAACCTTTTTTATTTAAAAAATAATACCAAATATTTATTTAATCAATTAAATTTTCTACGGTAGAAAATTATCAGAATTTTTACGATTCGTTAGTCGTAATATTGACAAAGTTATAAAATACGATTATAATGTCGTAAAAATTAAGAAAAATTTTCTACGGTAGAAAATTAAAGGAAAAAATAATGCCTCTTAGATTTGAAAATAAAAAACCAACGAATGCAGAACTTGCAAAACATAAAGGTTATAAGAATGAGAGTTCTTTTAGAGCTTTTGCAAATGCTAACCCAGAGGAAGCAGATAAAATAATACTTGAGTATAAAGCAGAGAACTACCCCTTCCTACAAATAGAAGATTATGCAAAATTTTATTACCCTGATGAAACATTAGAAGTTGTTGTTAAAGATTTAAAAGAAAAGATTTTAAATAATGAAATACCAGGAACAATCTATACAGATGGCAATAACAACAAAAATATTTATTTACCTGCAATTTATCCACATGTTGATGAAATTCTAAAAGAGTTAGATAGCATTAAAAAAACAAAAGTTATTTGTATTGGTAATTATAAAGGTGGAGTGGGAAAAACAACCAATCTTTGTAATATTGCTGCGACACTTGCATATTTAGGTAAAAAAGTATTACTTATAGATAATGATGTGCAAGGTAACTGTACAACTTCTTTTGGATATATAAGAGAAGATTTTGAAAATACTTTAGTAGAATTAATTACAAAAGTTAATGATTCTGATATAGAAGAAGTTTTAAGAAAATCTATTGTTAGTATTGATACGGAAGATTATTTTGAAAATAGAATTATTGGAAAAATTGATTTAATACCAAATTCTCCAGTTGTAATGGAATTGGCTGAAGATTTACCTACATATAGTAGAAATCTAGGTACAATGGAAAATACATTGAAGAAATTAATTTCTCATATAAAAGATGATTATGATTACATTTTAATTGATTTACCTCCTGCTGTTAATTTATTTCTAAGAATGTCAATTATGGCATCTGATTATTTTGTGTTCTCATTAACGCCAGAAACTTTTTCAAGAGATGGAATACCTTCAATTATTAGACCTGTAATAAAACAAGCGAAAATTTACAAAGAAGAAATAGGAAAAGAATATAAAATACTTGGTGCAATAAACTCTATGTATGAAACAGGAAGAGTACAAAATAACACAGATAATTTAAATAAAGAAGATAATAATATAGGAAATTCGAATTTTGAAAATTTTGATAAATATGGTTTTAAATCAAGAGAACAACAAATTAATACAGAAAATTCAAATGAAAAACTTATTGAGTTATTAGGAGAAGACTATACATTGTTTGATACATTTATTCCAAAAAATAAAATTTTTGATAGTGCACAATTATCAGCAAAAAGTGCAGCAATTTTTGAAGCTCCAACAGACAAAGGTGTAAGAAGCTTTTTTGATTTAACAAAAGATATAGTTACAAGAATGTATATAGAAGAACTAAAAAATTAAAATAGGGTAGGGTGATGGAAGATTTTAAAGATTATGAAAAAAAGAGTGTAGAAGAGTTAGTTACATTATTAGCAGGAGCTGATAAAAAAAGAATTGAATCTTTTAAGACATATATGACAAAAAAAGGAGAAGTAAAAACAGCAATAAATGCTATTGTTAAACTAAGTCAAAATAAACATACTAAATCTATTTTATCTGAAAGAAGTTTAGAACCAATAGATAATACAGAATCAAACTATTTAGATTTAGATAAAATAAAACCTAATCCTCAACAAGTAAGAAAAATATATACAAGAAGAGATATAGAAGCAAAAAAAGATAGTATTAAAGCAAATAAGCAAATAACACCAATTATTGTTTATAAGAATAAAGAAGGTGACATCTTTTTAGTTGAGGGACAACTTAGATTAGCATCATTTAAAGAATTAAGAGAAGAGGAGGGTAGTAAATATAATAAAATAAAAGTTGATTACATCAAAGATGAAGAATATGATGAAACTGATTTTAGAAAAGATGCATTGACAGCCAATGAAGCTTCAACAAAAATGCATATGTTCGATTTAGCTGTTAATTATAAATTATCATATGAAGAAGAAAAATTAAAAAATCCGAAACTTACTTATGATGAGTTTGCAATGATTTATGGAAAAACAAGAACTTATGTTTATGACTATATTAAAATTGCTTCAATTATTGATGAACAGAAAGAGTTAGCTGATAAACTTTTAGAATGTGAAATTGATAGTAGAAGATTAATACTTGCAGTTGCTGCACTACAAATTGATGTTGATAAAAAAGTAGAGCTTGTAGAAAAATACAATAATGGAAGTATAAAAATTACTGATATTGAAAAGTTAGCTGTAAAAGAAGATATACAGAAACAAAAAGTAGTTAAAGAATTAACTATATTGGATGAAGTAAGTTCTTTCAATAAAGTTATAAATAAAACTAAATATAGCAAATTAACTGAAGAGAAAAAAGTTTTTGTGGATAAAAAATTAGAAGAAATTAAAGAAATAATGGAACAAATAAAATCGAAAATATAAATATTGGAAAATGTAAATATAATATTGTATGTATTTGTGATTTTATGAATATATTAGATAATATAGAAAAACAAAATAACTTTATAGAAGAGATAAGATGAAAAATTTAATTGTACAAATGTTAGGGATATCACTTAAAAGCTATTATAATTGGAAAAATAGTAGATTAATAATTACATTTTTAGAAAAGAATTTCTCGAAATAAAAAGAATTAAAAAACTTGAATTAATAAAAGGATTTACAGCTAGTGAGTTAGAGAATTTAATCTTTAATAAAAATGATAATTCTGACGAACAATTAATTGATTATGTAAAACATAACCTTAATTTAGAAAGAATAAAAGAACTTTCGTCAATAAAAGATTTTTTATATTTTTTTCAAAAAATAAATGAAGGATATCCAAAATTAGAACTTGGAAATGCAAAACAAAATGTTCTAAATCAGATAAAAGAGAATAGGGCATATTATAAAATAATAGAGGAAGAATTCTCAAATATAGAAGTTTATGTTTTAGTTAAATATAACATAAAATTAAAAACGCAAGAATAAAGAGACAGAACATTGATAAATGTTTTGTCTAAGTTATTCAATAAAATACTATTAAGTAATCTAACACTTTTGACCTCATAATAGTTGTTTTTTATTACCGCATGAAACTCAACAAATTCCAGAAAATGCGAAGTTTTGGGATTTGAGATCCAGCATGCGGACTTTTCCTAAAAGAGGGGGAAGAAAAAAGGAAAAAAAGAGAAAAGGGAAAAAGGGGAAGGGGATTGTGATGTAAAGAAAAGGCAAGTTGTTTGATGGGTAGGCAAATTAATATTTTTTCTTTTTAGTGGTTAGATTACTTAATAGTATTGATTAAATTCTTAATAAATGATAGAATGATTATATCAAAAGGAATCAAAATGTCAAACGAAAGAATAGGGTATAAAGAAGTAAAAAAACAAACCGATGATTTAAAAGAAATGACACTTAAAATTTTAGAATCTGGAGAAGATGTTTCATACTTAAAATGGATTAATGCTGATATATATTTAATTGGTGATAACACATATAAAGAATTACTATATATTAAAAATTGTGCAATTATATTAAATGAAAAAAGAGCTAAAAAAATTGATAAACCACTTTTTGATATTATGAAATTAATAAATGAAGATTATCCTTGTATAGATTATAAATTAACAACTAAAGAAAAGTATGTTTATATAAGTTCAATAGATAATGTACAAAAAAGAGTAAATAGCTCTTTCCCTGTATGGATAAATGAAAAAAGATTAACTGTAACTCAATTATTAGAAGAAGGCAATTATACAGATGCTTTTATTGATGATGTAAGAAAAAAAACAGAAAACGAGATTCTTGCTAGATCTCATCTTTTTAATTTTGTAATTAAGAATATTGAAAAATTCAATAGTTCATATACTACAAAAAAAATACAGAAAATTAAACCTACCATATATTTTCATACAACTAAAAAAACTGGTATTCAAGAACACTTAAGAGAACAGGTACCAAATATATTATGGTACAAACCTGCTATAGTTGATTTTGAAGGAAGAACTGATAAGAAAGTTGATAAAGTTATAAAGGATGGATTTGAAGTATTTAGAGGTTTTTTTGTTAGTCCTAAAGATGAATTTAAAGAAGAATGGAGTGAGTTTATGAAAATGGCAAAAGAAATTCACAAGTACAGTTTCAAAGAGCTATGAAAGGATTGTTAATGTTAAGAACTATATTATATTTATTTGGATTTAGTAGAATTATCTTTTTTATAAAAATTATCACTCTATTATTGAGAAAAAAATAAGGAGAAATAATATGATAAATCTCAGTAACAAATTTCATTCAGTATCCATAACTTTTAAAATAGAACGAGTAGAAGGGAAATATTATAAGTGTATTATCTGGTTTAATGTAGTAAAGAGTTTTAATTCAAAACAAAAGATTCACATCAATTTGACTTCATTAGAGCTTAGAACACTAGGACATGCAATTAATGAGTTGTTAGTAACTGGTAAAAGTAGCTATGGGAAATTTGCAGACAGTTCTAAGTCTGAATATGCTAATGACAAGACTCAAAAGAAGTCAATTTTTGTAAATTTTAAAGAAAACATTTATTACATAAATGTAAATATTAATGGGGAACCTCTAGGAATTGCATATACAATGTTAGAATTTCATTCAATTAAAGATGCGATAATGAATCTTTCTAATACAATTGACAATAAACTTTTTGAGTTAAATTCTGCGGTTGAATCAATATAAAATAGTTGATGAAGTAGCTACTACTAATTTAAAGTTGGAAAGTATAAATTTACCAATTTTATAATTCTTTCCAATCTCTATCTTTATAATATTCATTTAAAGATGCATTATGTTTATCTTTTTGAATTTGATTCCATTCTTCAACAAATTTATTATTAGGACTTTTTTTCATAGAAAATAAATTATATTTATCCAGTTTTATATCATATTTCTTTTCTTCTAAAAAATTTTTTTCTTTTAAATTTAGTTTCTTAAATATAAACTCTTTATTAATATTTGCCAATTCAGTTTCTTCATAAAATTTTTTTATTTCAGGTTCATTCATTAATGTAGTATTAAAAGATTTATAATCAATTTTTTCTTGATTTTGTAATAATATAATTATTTTATTCATCAATAAATCATATTCTTTTTTTATTTTATATGTTGTTGGATACAATTTCCTAAAATAATTAAGTTGATGTTTTAACTTTATTATATCAAGATCTAATCTCATCTTTTCCATATTTATTTTATCCTATACATGTAATTATACTCTATATTTTAAATATTTTTTGATAATGAATCCAAAATTATTTCTTCTGTAGGATCAGTATATATTGATGTAATTGAAATGTCACTATGTCCTAATAATTTTTGAAGTACAGAAAGAGGAATTTTTTTAGCTTTTTCTTTTGCATAGGTATGTCGTAAAGAATGTATCATTGTTTCATTTATTCCTGCAAGTCCATAAATAATATTTATTGCTTTATATAATTGAACTCTATCCATTTTTTTTAAAGTTTTTGTTTTTGCTATCAAATCATGAAGATTAAATAAATCTATTTTCTTTAATAAATAATCTATTTCATCATCAATTAATGTTTTTTCAATATAAATTTTTCGCTGTTTACTTCCTTTCCCAATTACCATGATTTCATATAACTCATCTTTTGGACTTTGTTTTATATCTTCAAATTTTATACTTATAGCTTCACTTACTCTTGCTCCAGCAAAAAGCATAATTTTTAAGAGTAGCGTATTTCTATAATTAGTGAAATCTTTTGCCATCTTTTTATATTCTTCCAAGAAGTTAATCAATTTGTGATAACTAAGTTCATTTAATCCTTTTGGTTCTCTTTTTGGTTTCTTTATTTTTATATCTTCAAAAACTTTAGAAAAGTCATAAATTTTTTTTGAGTTTTTTTCTATATATGAAAAGAATTTCTTTAGTGTACTTATTATTTGATTTTTTGTTGCTATTGAAATCTGGAAATCTTTATTCATAAATTTGATTTTTGTTGTTTTATTTATATCACTGTATTCATTTCTATAATCTAAATATTCAAAAATATCATTTTCAACAATTGAATCAAAATCTATATTTTCATTATACTGTTCTAAGAATTCTATAAACTTATTAATATTTCTTTCATAAGCTTCAAGTGTGTGATTTGATTTATTTTCACTTTCAAGTTTTCTCAAGAAACCTTTTTTAAATTTTTCTATTTTTTGAATAATTTGTTCATTAGCCATATTTAGCACCTTCATAATGAAATTTATTAAATATTTTATCAAAAAATACATTAATGAAACATAATATATAATTATGTTTCATTAATGTATAGCTATTTTAATGTATAATTATATGTCAAAGGAAAATAAAACGCTTATTTTTAATATGTATTATGTTTCATTAAAATAAATATCAAAAATTATAAAATATAGTATATTTGAAAAGAAGGTTGGAGCATTAGAACTAGGGATTTACTAAAGCTTTCATTATAAAAATCTTTTAAGTAGTTTTTACTTTTTTAAATTATTCTCTAAAAAATCTGCACTTATTTTATGGAAATAATATTCTTTTTGTGCACGAGTAAGTTGCTTAAGAAGTTGAAGAGTCTTCTCTTCAATTGAATTATCTGAATCTCCACTTCTTGCCTTATTTTTTTCAATTAAGTTATCAACAAATTTTTCATTGTTATCTAAAATTGATAAATCATTTATAAACATTGAACCTCTACCCGTACATATCCAATCTATATTAATATTTTCATGAAAACAAATTCTTGCTAAGTCAGCTGTTATTGTAGTATTTACATTAAAATAATTATTTATTAGAGCTTTTGATAAACTGTATATTTCGCTCAATTTAGTTTGCCCTATTCTTTTGTTATTGAAAGCTTCTGCAATTCTAGTATAAATTTCAATATTAGGATTGTACATATTATTTTCAGTGATTCGTTTATCTATTAAGGGTTCTCCTCTCCCTGTACATATCCAATCAATATTAACATTCTCCTCATATAACAAATTTATTAATTTACGAGTAATTGTTTTTTGAGTATTAAAATATTTATTTAATGAAGCAGTTTTTATATTTTTATATTTTTCTACAATTTCTGATTGTTTTTTATATCCTAGATAATTGTAGAAAACATCCCTGATTCTTATATGGAACTCTAAATTTATATAATTTTTGCTCATAATGTATAATATTCCTTGACTTTATTATATAATTTAATATATAATTATAATAATCCTTGATTAATGTACTTTAATCATCATTTAACAAATAGAATATCTATTTTATCATAAATTTTAATTTAATTTTCTATAAAAAAAGGAAGAATAATCGAGAATACAACAGGTGAAGAATATTTATATTCTAAAGAAATTACAGCCGTAAAATTAGGAATCACTGTTGCTCAATTAGCAAAATATCGAAAAGAAGGCTTAATTAACGCTAAAAAATATAAAAATACTTTTCGATATTCCATATCTGATATGAATATATTTATCAAAAAAAGAGGAACATTATGATTATAACAAAATTAAAGGAATTAGGTTTTTCAGATATAGAAATCAATAATATTATATTAAATTCAAGGAATAATATAATTATTGTAAATTTATTAGAAATAATATTAAAAAAAGATGAAAATAAAATTATCAAAGAACTAATTAATTTAATTTTAGAAAATGAGCCACTCAAAATATTATCTGTTAATGTTAAGGATTTATCAAAAGTAACTGGACTAACAATAAGAAAGATTAATAAATTAAGAAGAGAAAATAAAATTCCTTGTATTACTCTTTCAGGAGAAAACAATAAAGCAGGAAGGAAAACTTACTTATATCAAATTGATAAGGTAATTGAAGCTCTCAAAAATATGAATACATTGAAGGAGCAATAAAAAATGAAAAATGATATTAAACTAGAGAAAATTGATAACTTTAATTTTTTCATTAAAACAAATTATCAAAAAAATAAATTTAATATTTTTTCTTTTACTCCTGAATTATTAGAAAATATGTACTACGCAATAATAATATCATTGGATAATCAATTATATGACAATCCTGAAATTTTAGAAATAGATGAAAAATTATATTTCAGAGATTTTAATAGTATAGACGAAAAAAGAATAATTATAAACAATAATGAACTAATTCTTTACCCAATTACAGAACATGAAAATTTTGCAGAGTTATTAAATAAAATAAATCTACTTGAAAAGATATGCAATGAATAAGAGTTGGTTTAGCTTCATTGCAACTGTTAATATAATAGACATTATGAAAAATAAAAAATCAATTCTAACAATTGAAAAAGTAGAAACAAAGAATAATCTAATTTTAGATGAAGACGTTTTAACTCTAAAAGAAAAAGTTCTTAATATCACAAAAAAAAATTACAGACATACTTTTATAGATATTTTTAATGACTTAGAAATAATTAAAAATGAAAACTCGAAAAGTGTAAATAATAGAATAAAAAACTATTCTAAAAATGATGATTTTAAAAATACATTAGACATATTGGAAGAAAACATTACTTTATATCAGCATACAAAAAATGTAATAAATTTTTCAATTAGCTGTACAGAAGACAGTCCTGATGTTATTAAAGCAATTGTGATTTTATTTGCATTAACACATGATTTTGGAAAATCTAAATATATCCTAAATGATGTAATTAGGAATAATTCAAATATTTATTCAAATACTCGACATGACATTGTAAGTTCATATTATTTAAAAAAAATATTAATTAAAAATCAAAACTTTGATATGCTTGAAAAAAGCCATATTGAATTTTTATGTAATGTTTTAGAAAATCAACACAGTGACTCAAATGTTAATAATGAAATTCTCGAATTGTTTTACAAAGCTGATTCTCTTGCAAGAGAATATGAATTAAATAGTATAAATAATAAAGAGGAAATTATATGACAGTTAAGGGACATACATTATTAGCTAATAATGCATTATTATTTACTATCTATATAACAAATACCTCTTTAGAAAATTATTCTTATATTAATTTATTAATTTTTTACTCTTTTTTCATACTAGGAGTTGTACTTGTAGATATTGATGAGCCTAAAAGTTTTATTGGTAGGAAGCTATTCTTTATCTCTTATCCATTTAAAATAATTAACTTATTGATTATATTTGTTATTTCATTTTTTACTAAAAATAAATCTATTAAAAGAGTATTTGAGCATAGAGGCTTTACTCATATGTTTATATTTCCAGTATTAATATTTGCTAGTAGTTTTTTAACTAATGGGTATTTAAATTTATATATAAAGTTACTTGCTTTTGGAGTCTTGCTTCATCAAATGGGAGATTTGATTACCAACTCAGGAATAAGAAATTATTTATTCCCTCTTCCTTTTGAAAATGTTAAATTATTTATTACTTTTGATACTGATAGCTTTTTTGAGAAAATAGTAAATACTTTTTTATCTTTATTACTTACTTATCAAATCTTTATTTTATTCAATAAAGGTTTTTTATGACTGGAATAAAAAAGAGATACTTTAATAATTATGTATCGAGAGAATTAATTGATATTGCATTTGAAATAGAGTCTATACAAAAAAAAGCTATTGATGAAAATCAAATTAATACTCTTGAAAAGTTAAAAGAATTAGAAGGTTTAACTTCTGAAATAAAGAATGTACTAAATATATTAAAAAAAGGAAACAATTAATGAGTAAAGAAACTGATAATGACGAACTTAATGTAGAAGAATATATTAAAAAATCTTGGGGAGAGAATGAAGAAGAATCAGATATTAATAAAGTTGAAGAATCAAATGAAAAAGAAGATACTTTATCAACTTTAACAATAAATGAAGGACTAAAAAAGAATAAAAAATATACGGCAAAAACAGAAAAAGAATTACAAAAGGAAAAAGGAAAGTATTTTTTAAAAATTTCATTATTCATTTTCATTATATTACTTTTTATATTTCTTCTTACGTTAATAATAAAAACTATTTATGCACAAGAAAGTCTCGAAAATAGAAAAACATTTAAAGAGCAAGAAAAAATTGTTGAGATTGAAGATAATCCTTCTGATTTTTGGAAAAAGAAAATGCAACTTAAAATAAATGATGTAGAAATTGGACAAGAATCATTTAAAGAAGAAGTTAAAAAATCTATTACAGAGTTTGAGACTAATACAAGTAAAAAATTTACTAATTTTGAACAAACTTTAAGTGATAGCTTCAAAAGCTTCCAAAGTGATTTTAAAAACAATATGGACTCTTATAAAGATGTGATTGAAAAATTGGAGAAAAATAGTAATGAAAATAATATCATTACGAAAACTGATATGGAAGAACTTAAAAAAGAAATAGAAAAAGTTAAAAAAAACAGTTTAAATAATATTCAAGTCCAATTACCAAATCCTAAATCTTTTAATAATAACAACACTATTGTAGAAAATATTTCTCCTAAAATTGAACCTGATATTATTTACGAAGATATTTCAATAACTACAATTAAGAAAGATGTTGATAGTTCGAAAGGCAATGATCAAAATAAAAAAAATGTATCTAGTAATATAACTATTTTCTCAGGATTTATAAAAGTTATAAGTTTAACTTCAATTAAAGGACCAACTGGAACTAAAGCAAGTTCAGAAACTCATCCAGTGAGACTACAAACAATGGGTGAGTTAATAGGTGCGAATAATAAAAAAATTAATTTAGATTCTTGCTATTTAAGAAGTATTGCTAAAGGCGATATTACAACATTGAGAAACCTTTTAACTCTTGATCAATTATATTGCAATGGTAAAGATGAAAAAGGAGATTATATTATACAAGTAGCAGTAAAGGGACAAGTTCATGATGAATTAGATGGGGGACTTGGTTTTCCAGGAGTTCTTGTTGATAGTGCAGGAAAATTATTAACAAAAGAACTATCTTTAGCAATTGTACAAGGTGCAGCTCAAATGCTTGATAAAACTGAAAATATAGTATTTCCTGATGTTGGTTCTTTTTCAACAAATAATACATCATTTGGACAAGAATTTTCATCTGGTGTTGGTGGAGGATTTAGTAAAGGACTTGAAGGAATAGTTAATTATTGGAGAGACATTCTAAAAGGATATTATCCATTTATTGATTCAAAAGCAGCAAGGATAGGACAAGCTTTTGTAGAAATTGATGCTCCACTTGAAAAAAAATATTATGATTCATCATTTGAGTTATCAAGTAATGAAGATGGCAATAACAGTTCATGGGAATCAATTATTGAGTGATTCTCTTAAAAGGTAAATCTATGATAAGTATAAGATCTCCTGTAATTAATTAAAAAATAATTAATTACAAAAAAGGAAAAAAATAAAAAAAAAGGAAAGATATGAGTAAAAAATCGTTTTTGTTGAAAATCTTATTATTAATGTTCTTTGGTTTCTCATTTGCACATGCAGATGTTCCTACTTTCATAACAACAATGGGTGGGGTATTCAATGATATGGCTACTGAAGTAATTATAGGGCTAATTTTATTAGTTCTTTGGTGTATTGCTGGAATTACTGCTTTTTATAGATCATCAGGAACTCCTCTTAAATGGGCAGTTGTTGCAACTGTATTTATTGTTGCTGCACCATTTGTTGCAACAGATGGAATTATGGATTGGGCTAAAACAACATTTGGAAGCTAATAGAAAAAGAAATCTTTTCAGATTTCTTTTTTTTAAAAGGATAATAAATGGCATTTTGTAGATTTGTTAATCGACCTAGATTAATTTTTAAATATGATAGTGATGTAATTATTTATAGTGTAATTGTTGGATTAATTCCAATAATTATTGGAATATTTACTACAAAATTAGTTATAGGAATTATTTGTGGATTTATTATTGGATATATTTTTTTAAAAAATTATCCAAAATTTGCAAAAAATAAAACACCTGGTTTAATGATACATTTTTTTTATGACATTGGTTTGAATGATCCTAATAAAAAAAATGATACAAAAAAAGAAAAAAAGATCCCTCCTGGATTTATAAATGAATTTAATGAATAAAAAGGATTATTTTGGAATCAAATAATTACGGAACTGAAGAAACGGATAAACTTGCAAAGTTAATTGAAAAAACCAATTCCCAAACTATTATTATAATTTTTTTATGCATTATTATAACAGTTCTGGTTTTAGGATTACTAAATATGCAAACCAATGTAAAAATAGAATGGCCACCAAAATATATTAGTGACAATACTAAAGAAATTGAAATTGACATTTCAAACGACAAAGCAAGTGAAGATTATTACAAAATTTGGGGATATTATTACATTAATGAAACAGCAACTTTTAAATCAAAAGAGATTTCTAAAAAAATTACCTTAATAAAAAGAGCCTATGAACCTAAAAGACTTAATTTAGAGAGAAAAGAACTTGATGAAAAGAGTGGAAAAGAATTCACAACAACTGATGGAAAAGAACTTGATGAATTTGTTAAGAATATAAAAAAAGAAAAAGTATCACAGATATTTACTCCCACAAATGTAAATAAACCTACTGTTCTTTATGATAATTCAGAGGCTTCATTAAGAATTGATGGTATTGCAGACCAAATTTTTGAGAAAATGCCTAAAGATCCTATTACAAAAGATAAAAATTGTTTTTATGAAATAAAACTAAATAGAAAAGGAGGAAACACTTATGTTGTTGGCTATAAGACTAATTGCTTTGATTAATTTTTTTGTATTCACACTTAATGCAGATGAAATTGATATAAATAAAAAAAATATATTAAATGAGGATATTGCTATTGGTAAATATACTATTTTTGAATTGCCTTTTGAAATAAAAGAGGAAAACATAAGAGTTACAATAAAGAAAACAGTTGAATATAGTTCATTTAAAGATAAAGTAGTTGATCTAAATAATAATATCAAAGATATTGAAAAAGATAAAAATTTATTAACAACAAATGATAAAAAACCTCAATTACCAGATTTTAATAACAATGAACAAGTAAAAACAAATAATATTGTTAAACAAACATCATTTTCAAATAATTCAAATCAAATTAAAGTTTTTAGTAATTATCTTGAAGTTTTTCCAAAAGAAACTGGATTATTACAAATAATTGTTTTCGGTGGTAGTAAACCACTAATTTTATCTTTAAATTTAAATAATACAAATGACATCAAATATTTTAGATTTAAAGATTCTGGATTAATTAAAAAATCTGAAAATATTGATTTTAACATAAACTCAAATCTAAAATCTCTATTCTTAGATTATTTTAGATACATGTACACAAATAAAGATTTACCAAATTTTGAAAAACTAGAATATACAGAAGAAAATATTAAACTATTTGATGGGAAATTGATATGTAAATTATTAAAAACATATAAAAATGAAAAGTATGAGATAAAAGAATATCTAATTACTAATAACCTACCCCTTAACTATTATATCCAAGAAGATCTTTTTAAAAAAGAGAATACTAGAGCAATTAGTTTTGTTAGTCAAGATAATTTTATATATAAAAATGAAGTAACTAGATACTTCATTATAAATGAACTTTAGGGAGTTTATACTTTCTAAAGTTAATATTCAAGACTATTCAATGAATAGATTTGAATATTAACTTTTTATTAGGATTTAATAATATGACTGAATTTTCAATATATGTTTTAGGTGATGCAGATAGTTATTTTTATACATTCAATTCTATTGCAGCATTTATTCAATCAAATTATATAACATTTGCAGCATCAATGGGAATCATGATTATGATGATAAGAACAGGAATAACTTTTTCTAATGCAAATCCACGAACAGGAACAAATTCACTACTATTAATGATTACATTATATGCGGCTGCTTTATATCCAACAACTACAGCTCACATTATTGATGTAAGACAGCAAGGGCAAAATAAAATATATACAAAGGTAGATAATCTCCCTTTTGCATTAGTTTTTCTTGCAAGTAGTGTCAGTACAGTTGTTATTCCAATTGCTGAAATTACAGAAAATGCTTTTGGGAATTTAGAAAACAGTGCAACTAGAGTAGGATTAGGTAAACAACCTGAAATGATAAACAATTTCATAAAAGTATCAAATTTTGCAAATCAAGAAAGTGATAATTTTCCTTTATCTTTTTTTAAAAAAGCATTTAAAATTTACTCAAAAGAGTGTGCTATGTCAACATCATATATTCCTGATGTTGGTTTAGATTTTTTTATAAAACCAAATAAAGATATTATAGAACAAATTGATCCTACAACATTAGGGATTCCAAATTCTGCTTATACAAATACTACTTTTAGTGATGGAGTAGTTACTATTCAGAAGTGTACAGATTTATATACATATCTTATAGATAAAAGATCATCAATAGAAACAATATTAGAAAATAAATTTAAAGAGATAAATCCAGGAATAGATTACAATACATATAAAGAGGAGATAGCAAAGGGGCTATATGAAGCAGGAATTAGAGTAAATAACATTGATACTACATTAGGAAATTATTCAGAAAATTTAAAAATAAGTATGCTTAATTATGCCCTATCAAGAACTTTAGAAGAAACTATTACTGATTATAAATATGATCTGCCAGGAATAAGTTCAGATTTAATTGATTATTCTGTAAATAAAAGTAGTTATCAGATGCAAATAGATGGTTTAGGTAATTTAGCATGGGTAAATAAAATGGCTCCTTTATTTATACATTACTCTTTAATTTTTTCATATGGATTATTTTTATTTGTAATTCCTGTTGCAATGGGAATGGGATATGAGAATTCTAAAAAAATGTTGACCAATTATGGGATGGGAATTGTTGCAATTCATTTAGGATATATTTCAAGTATTATTGGTAATTCTATTTCTATTTATTATACGGAAAACAGTGCAACTGATTTAATTTTTGAAACAGGTAATAATTTAATGGCTATGAATTCTATTCCTTCATTTAATACTCATGCGAGTGAAATGGCTGCGGTTTCTGGAATATTATTACTTGCATCATATACAATCGGAACAGGAATTATCTTAAGAGGTGAAGTTGCTGCAATGCAAGGGATTATGAATACCATAGGAAGTAGATTTAGAAATGAGATGATGAATGCAGCAAATGATATGGCTAGTAAAAATGCCTATGATGAAGTTGATGAAAAAGCAAAAACTGATGCTAGAAGATTTCTTAATCAAAATGGATTTACTGCACCAATTGGAGTTAATGAAGTTTCTTATGCAAATGAAATTAAAAGAGGATTGGAATCAATGGGTGCTGGATATGGTTTTGCAAGTGCAGGACAAGGTAACTCATCATTTGAAAGTGATTATTTATCAGGAGTTGCAAATAAAAGTGCAGCTGGAGCAGTTGGGACAGCAACAATGGGTGCAAATGTAACTATGAGTGAAGCAATAAATAGTGGTATTACTCAAGGTAGTATGGAAGCTGGAAATATGCAAGGTTTAGCATCAATGGTAAATAATGCAAGTAGTATTATGGATGGTTCTAAAAAGCAAACAATGCAAAAATTAGCTTCAACTACTTCATTTGGAGACAATGTTTCTGAAACAGATGTACTTAATAGTGGTATGGTTCAAGGTAGTATGGATGCAGGAAATACAAAAGGTTTAGCATCTATGGTAGATTCTGCAAATAATATTATGGATGGTTCTAAAAAACAAACTATGCAGAAAACAGCTTCAACTGCTTCATTTGGAGATTATACTTCAGAAACAGATGCTATTGATAGTGGTAAAGCTATGGGAATACAAGCTGCTGGTAAAGCAAGTGGATTAGCAAGCTCATTAAAACAAATAGGTGGTGATGATTTATATAATGCAGCAAGTACAACAACAATTGCACAAACAAAAGACCAAGTTGCAAATGCTAATGCACTTACAGATAAATTTGGAAAAAATTTAGATGGATCTACAAATGGAATGTCTTATGATGAAATGGCAAATGCTGAAAATGAAAGTAAATTAGCAGGAAGAGTTGGAGGAGCAAAAGGTTATAAAAATTTAGGAAATAATGCATTTGATATAACTGCTGAAAATGCAGAATATATGACAGAAAGTAAAGCAAAAGGAACTCAAACAAGATTGTCAACTTTAGGTGGAGTTGATGGTGCTGTTGCAACTGATATGGTAAATTCTATGCTTAAAGCTGTTTCTGAAAAATTAGATATTGAAGCTAAGAAAAATCCAGATGTAGGTATTTTAAATTCTGCTAATCAATTAACAGAAGCTGGTTTAGCTGCAATGGCAATTAAACCAGGGCAAGATGCAAGTGCAATGATGTCTCAATATAACATAGGAAATAATGCTGCTGAATTATTTAGAACAATGGCTCAAGAACAAAATCTATCACCTGAACAATTAAAAGAAAAATTTGCACCATTTATGAATAGTGATGGAAGTTATAAAACAGGTCAAGATTTTTGGAATGCGGTAGCTTCACAAAAAGCAGGTGTATTTAGTGGACATAATTCAATAATGTTTGGTGATGGAAGTATGTTTAGTGGAGGTTTTGATAAAAATGGTAGTCTTATGGGTAAATTCTCAAGTGGTATATCATCAATAGAAGATAATTCAGATGCTAAAACGGATTTAAAATCTACTACAACAGGAGAAAAAGAAGATTTTTATAATAATCAGAAATCAATTCATAATACTGATGCTAAAACAAAAAATCAATTAGAAAATGCAGATGGAAATAAAAAAGAAGCTGCAAATAGACTTATAACAAGAGATAGAGTTGAATATGAAGCAAATCCTAAAAATCAACTTATTGATGCAACTACAGATGGAATTCATAAAGTTTTTGAGGATGAAGAAAAACAGGAACAAACATCAATTGTAGCAGGAGCAGTTGGAACAGCAGCAGGTGTAGGATTAGGAACTCTAGCTCTTGAAAAAATGACTAAAGATAAGGATGGAAATGGAATAGTTAAAAAAGGATGGGATAAAACAAGAGAAAAAGGTGCAAATTTACGAGATACCATCTTTGGGACGACCCAAAACAAATCCAACAACGAATCCAACGATGCAAACAATACAAAATCCAACAACACCACCAATGACAAGACTCATGGTAACTCCTTTAAAGATATAGACAATTATAACAAAAAAATTAATAATACTCAAGAACTTATGAAACAAGAAGGTGAGAAATTTGAATCTCTTAAAGATAAATTGGATAATCCAAAATTATCAATCAAAGAGCAAGAAAGTTTATCTAAAAAGATAACTGAGTCTGAAAATCGTCTTTCAAATTATGCAACAGAGTTAGATGAATTAGAACATGGTAAACAAAATACAATAAATTCTATTCTTGATAACTCTGGAAATTCAAAAAATAATATTCATGGCAATAATTGGTTTACACGTAGAATTGATGCATTTGCAAATGCTATGAATACTAATGGTGGTGTAGGGAAAAAACTTGGATTAGGAATTTCTGCACTTGCACTTGGTTCACAAAATGAAACTTTTGCAAATGTTTTAGCTGCAACAGATCCAACTTCATTATTAATGGGACAAAACTTGGGGGATGGTATGTTACCAACTTTCCAAAATATGCAACAAGCACAAGCATTCTCAATGTCTACAAATAATAATTTACAATATGTGAAAGATTCAAATATGAATGCATTTGGTAATTTAAATCTTGATTCTATGCCAATTGCATCTGCAATTAATAGTCAATCTTCAATTTCTTCACCTACTGCAACTGCATTATTTGGTAGTGGAAATATGTCAGTTGATAATCCACTTGTATCTAATATTGAAAGAAGTATTTCTCAAGATATTCAAACAGCTCAATCTTCTAAAGAAGCAAATATTGAATTGATTGATACTATGTCTTCGTTAGCTGATTTAATGAAAAAAAATATAAATAAAGAAAGGAATTAATAATGGATAATTATATGAATGGAAATGGGATGAGTACTCCAATTGGAAGAGGCGATTTACCTAAAAATAATGATGTTGATTTTGATGGTGTTTCTAATTATTATGAAGATAAGGGGAGATATGATTCAAATAAAAGAAATGAAAATAAATTACTATTGCCCTTTATGGTCCCTTTTTATTTTCTGAGTGAAAAAGCTTCAATATATTATCATGTATATAAATATTATACTTCTGCTTTAGAAAAAATATTTAAAGAGAGGGTGTTTACAGATAATAGTCCAATTACGGGAGTAACTGAAGCAAAAATTGATGAATTTGAATTTCATGCAACAAAAAGATATCAAAAAGGTGCACTTATTGTTTTAATATTAACTGTTTTCTTAACATTTATTTCTATTCTTACACCTCATATTTTTTCAATAATCTCTACATTTTTATTAATGTATATTTTTTTAGCATCATTTTATGTTGATTTATATCTCCCTGCAAAAAAATATACTTATGCTTCTAAAAAATTTGCAGATGAAGGGATTGAGATTACTCAAAATTTCTATAATAATTATATTAAAAATTTTCATCTAACTGAGAAAGTCTATAGTGCAGCTATTATTAGCTCTTGGATTATTGTATTTTTTACGATAATTTTTAAAGATACTATTGAATATACATTTATATTTGATTCAGGAATTCTAACATCTTTTTCTTGGTACTTTTTCTTATTAATGCTTGTAATACCTACGAGTGCTTTACTTTTTTATCATTATGAAAAAGAAAAAATCAAAAATAGTGCAGATATTCAAAGAGAAAAATTAATTGAAGAAATCTTAAACACTACAAAAACTAATTTCGACATTGCAAGACAAAAATTGAGAGATTATAGATAGGAGGAATAAAAATGAAAAGAGAAGAAATAATATCAGAAATTAATAAAGTTTTTAGTTTAAGACTTTTTTATGGATTAAAAAGAATATTATATGAAATTAGAAAAGAAAAAATTTCAAATACAGAAGATTTCAAAAATTTATCAAATCAAGAAAAAAGTAAAAAATTAAAAAAATTTAGAGATAAATATTTCAAAGATAGTGAATATTTTTATCTTAATCTTCATTCAATTTTTGCTATATATCCTCTTTTCAAAAGAGAAAAACAAATTAGAGCATATGATAAAGAAGAAATTACAAGAATAAAAGCTGATTATATTTATAAAGGCATTGAATTCAGTGCTCAATACCCTACTGCATTTAAAAAAGATATGCAAAAAGAAATTCAAGATACTATAGCATATTTAAAAGATAAAGAAAAAAATTTACATATAGTAGATACATATTTACCAGTAAAAGATTATGAAAGAAAACCAAAAGAACCTCTAACTAATGCTGAAATAAAATTTTCTGCATTTTATTTGTTTAACTTTCAAGCAGATGAAACTACAAAATATTTAAAATATTTATATTTTGCAGGATTAATTTCAAATCCTGACACAGATGGATGGGAAATTCCTGATGATTTTGCAGAAGAAATGATAACTATATTAAATCAAGTTTATAATATTCAAGAAGTATTACAATACAAAAGAAGATTTGTTGATTCAAGTAACGATAGAAGTAAAGAAGCAATTAGACCTATTAAAGTTTCAATGAGATATTTCCCAAAAAATCTCGAAAATTTACAAGAATTTAATAATATAAAATTTGAAAGTAAAGAGGATTTAATTAACACAAAAAAGTTATATGAATTTATATTTTATATAACTCTCTCTACTCAAATGAATAATAGTATTTATGATAGATCCAGAGTTGTCATAATTGTAGGAAATAAAAAATTGACAGCTGAAGCCAATTTACTTATTAAAGGACAAGAAAATTGGGAAAAATTAACTGGATCTTTTATTAGTAAGCTTAATGATTCAAATGATAAAGGTAATAATATTGTAGAGATACCTGAATTAAAAAATGAACAGATATTAGAATTTACTAATATTTACCCATATGATGTAAGAACAAAAAGACCTCCTAGATATGGAACGGGAAGGTTCATTACGCAAATACTTGAGAAAAACAAAATAGGTAGAAATGAGGAACACGATTTAATTGTTAAAAATTTAAAAGATTCAAAAGCTGTAATTGAAATAGAAAAAATGCTTTATCCTCAAGAACAAACATATTTCTGTATGGAATGGATTGAAGAAAACATACCATCATTAGTTGATTTAGAATATCTAACAGAAATTGAAGAAAAAATACACCTTATAGAGAGAAAGCAATTAACCATTGAATCATTAAAAAATGAGATTAACTTATTGATTGATTATAGTTTTAAAAAAGTTGGTTATATTGAAGAAGATATAAGACCTAATGAAAATAAAATAAAATTATTAAATGCAATTGCAAAAAAATATAACCTTAAAATTGCTCAAAGTGTATATAGTTCTAATGCTCAAATTGAACTAATTCTTTCTCAATATCCAGTTGAAGAAATTGTTCAAGTTGGGACTTGTCCTAAGTGTAATTCAACAGTATTTCAAAGAGAATATATTGATAATAATGGAGATAGTAATTATTATTATTCATGTGAGAATTTTTCTAAAGATAATAAAGGTTGTAATTTCTCAATCTGGGATAGCAAAATATATACATTTTTTTCAACAAGAAATATTGAAACACATACTCAAAGTGAAAGAGCAGAGATTATTAAAAAGATTCTATCAAAGAAAGCAAAAGGATACCTTTTTGATGGATTTATAAAAGCAACTGGAGAAGGATATAGTGCATATGTAAAATTTAATGAATATCCAAATAAATTAAAAAACAACAAATTAGAATGGGGATTTGAATTAACATTTCCTAGAAAAAGAATAAGATAAAGGATTAATAATTGAATAAAGATATACCATATAATGTTTTAAATAAATTCTATATTGGAAGTCATGCTAATAGAATTGATCTTCCCTCAGAATTTTGGTGTCCAGACTTCCAAACGACATTAAATCCACATTTATTGATGAGTGCAACTTCAGGTTCTGGTAAAACAACTTTACTAAAAGAAATTGCTAAATATTTGTATTACGCAAAAAAACACATTTTTATATTTGATTTAAAAGGTGATATGATTATCAATAATGACAATGGAGAAAGAATAGGTAATTATATTGAGTTTACTGCATGGAATAGTGAGTATGGAATAAATCCATTTGAATTTGATACTGGAGTTAAAGAAGAATTTTTAAAAGAAATTGTTGAAGACGATTCAAAAATAGATAAAGAAACTAGATTTAAACTTCAAAATAGTGGTCCAAAAGTACAAGTTGAAAGACTCATTGAAATTATAAGAAAAAACTTTTTACCTAATATGGGAACTATTCAAAAAGATATTTTGATGTATTTATTTTCAGACACATATAGAATGAAAGGTATAATATATAATGAAATTGATACTTGGTTGAATGAACTCCCTTCTTTAGAAGATACTTTACTTCTCATCCAACAAATAAAAGTTCATTTTGGAAGAGCTATACCAACAAGATTTAATTTTGATGATTCTTTAGACTATTTAGCCGAAGTAGATAAAATTTTATTTGAAATTAAAACAAAAGAAATTAAATTAACTAATAATGAAGAATCAGACAAAGAAGAATTAGAAAAAGATATAGAATCTTTAAATACGAAGCTTACGGAAATTCATAAAAGTTATTGTAATACTACAAAAAGTTCACTTGAAGAACATCATATAAAAAGACTTGACCTTAATAAATGGTTTACAAATAATCATATTGATATCCAAAAATATGCAACTAAAGAAAGTCTTAGAACAATGGATAAAATGGCTTCATATATATCTGCCTTAATTAGTGCAGGAACATTTCATTCTAAGAGACCACCTGTTAAATCAGGATTAAACATAATTAATTTAAGTGGACTTGAAGTCGGAATACAAAGATTTATTGTTGATATCTGGCTAGGAAAAGTATTTAAAGCATGTAAAATAAGAGGAGAATATGAAAAATTAAAAGATAAAACAAGAGGAGAAAAATGTGATACATTTTTTATTATTGATGAAAGTAAGTTAATTGCAGGAAATACTAGAGAAAAGAATGATCCATATTCTTATTTAAATAGAATTGCAACAGAATCAAGAGGATTTGGATTAGGAATGATTGTTGCAGCTCAAAGTGCAGAACATTTTCCACCAGAATTTTTAAAAAATTTTGATATGCAAATAGTTTTAAATACAGGTATTGCAGATTATGAAACTGTAAGAAAAGCATTTGGATTAGATAAGCAAACTCTTGATTTTGTACAAGCTGGCAGAGGGAAAGCATTAATAAAAAAAGGAAAACAATTTATTAAAATTAATGTATTTACTCCAGAAGAAAGGAAAGCTTATTTAGAAAATAATGCTGCTTAAGCAGATTATCTTTATAATAATAAGATACCTTTCTGTACCCTCTTCCAAAAAAAATGCTACGAAATTTTTTCAAATAAGCCAAATTATAAATTTGATAATTTCTGTAGTATTAAAAAAAACTGTCATTTTCAATAATAAATAAAACTCTTTAATATTTTAATTTAATAATTTTATCTATTTTAATATTTTAATTACAAAATAAGTAATTTTTTGGGAAGCCTATATTATAATCATTTCTTAAATAAATAATAAAAAAAGGAAAAAAATGACTATTAAAAATTTAGTTCTGATTACTACATTAATAACATCAATATTTACTGGTTGTTCAAACAAATCGGCAATTGAAAAAAGTGAAACATATAAAAAAACTTTTAATATTGTAAATCTTGAAACTCCAAAAGAGGAAGCTGTATTCTATATTGATAATTCAAAAGATATTATAAGAAACAATAACATTTATACTGATCTTAAAAAAATACTCGATGAAGGAAAAATTGTAACAGAATATTCATGTATGATTTTAAATAAAGAAAAAATAGCTCATTCTACTTTCAATAATATAAACGTTATTATTCCAGGAGAATATAGTATTGGTAATTGTAAAAAAACAGATAAGCCTATAACTGTAAGTAGTGAAGACTTTCAAATAAACGATAAGGAAATTATTTTTAATAAAACATTATCTGATAATGATATTTTAACTTTTTATGTTAATTTTATAATTTTTTTAAACAACTATAAATTTGATGAAACTTCAACATTTGCATCTAAATATAATATTCCTATTCCTTTTTATTTAGATGAAGAAACTTTTAAAGAAAAGAAACTTATTATGAATGATAAGTATTTATCAGAACTAACTATTAAACCTTATATAGAAGATACTTTAAAAAAGAACAACTATAAAGTTACAGATAATAAAGATGAAGCAAATATTTTCATTGAAGTAGAGAACTTAGCATTTGGAAATAATAATACTACAAAAAAAGAATATAGCGATTTAATAATTTTTGAAAATAAAAAAGGTTCTTCTTATAGTGGAGGATTAATGCAAGGAAGAACTGGAATTGATGCTTTAGATGCTATTGCATTAACTGTAAATATAATATCATCTTTAAGCTTTTTAAGTGATGTTAAAGATGATATATTAAAACCTGAGAATAACTTTGTATATACAATTAATAAAGTAAAAATTATTGAAAAAAATAAAGAATATAACAGTTATATGAACACTTTCATCTCAAAGAATTATATTGCAGACATATATAATATTCAAAATATAAATTCTTTAAATTCTAATATTTCAAATAATTTAGTTGGATATAGATTTAAACATAATAAGAAAGATTAAAGATAATTTTGAAGTTTTGAAAACTTTCCTCAAAAGTTTTTAAAACCCCAGAAAGAGGAAAATATTTATTTTTTTCTTCTTGTTTTTAATCAATATATGTTAACTCAGAATAGAGTAACTATTAAAAAAATTCAAATATTGTTATCTTACACTTACATTATTCTTTTTATATGAATTCATTGTCGTTACTGCGCAAAGGCTTGATACAACACCTAAAAAAATCATACTTGTCAAGATTAAGTTTAATTTATTAAAAGTCATTTAGTTTCTTTTTAAGCCAGAAAGCTGTTACAACCCTTATTTTGATAGCAATATCCCAATGGGTAAGCTCTAAAATGAGCAACAATTTTTTAGAAAGTAAAAATCATCTAAATTTAATTCATCTTATGATTCAAAATACGTCATGCATTTATTGAATCAGCATTCAGAAGTAAAAATTTTGTAATGATTATTATCTTTAATTCCAAGTAAAGAAATAGATAAAAGCTTTAAAATAAATACAAAATTTAGCCTCTATAAAAATACTGTATTATTTTATGGTTTTAGAAGATAGCTTTTTAATTATATTTTCAGATTCAAATTGAATAACAACATTATCTCAAAAGCACTTAACTTTTGAGATAATCTTTATATATTATATTTATGAAACATGCCAACTATTATTAACTATAGCCATCAAATTCTCATTATTTCTTACATCTTGTGTATTTGTCATATCTATTCCATTATTTTGTGCATAAGCATTCATTTGTTGGATGATATTTTCTATATCATTATTTGATAAATAACTTCCATCTGATAATTCTACTTTTTCTATTGAGTAGTTACTATTCTTCTGATTATATATTGATACTAGATCATCATCTGAATAACTGATTCTTAAATTATTCGATGAATACCTAAAATATATATCATCTTTATCAATTCCTTCTCCAAATACTATTTTATCTATATCATTAATCTTTCCTGCTTCTGAAATAGTATCTATCCCATCTCCAACATTAAATATATATGTATCGTTTCCACTTTTCCCTGACAAAGAATCATTTCCTTTATTTCCAGTCAATACATCATTTCCCTCCATTCCATATAAATATTCATTATTTTTTGTTCCTGTAACTGTACAATTAAATAATTCTATATCTAAAACTGTTCCATCTTTAAATTCAAAATTTTCTATCTTATATGAATCATCACTTAACCAATTACTTATTATTATTTTATCTGTTGGAGTATATTCAATTATTAAGTTTGATGAATCTTTTTTTATTATTAAATTATCTTTATCAATTCCTTCTCCAAATACTATTTTATCTATATCATTAATATTCCCTGATTCTGAAATAGTGTCTATCCCATCTCCAACATTAAATATATATGTATCGTTTCCACTTTTCCCTGACAAAGAATCATTTCCTTTATTTCCAGTCAATACATCATTCCCCTCCATTCCATATAAATAATCATTATTATCTGTTCCTGTAACTACCCAATTAAAGAAATTTATATCCAATGAGCTTAATACTGTTCCATCTTCAAATTCAAAATTTTCTATCTTATATGAATCCCCACTGAACCAATTACTTATTATTATTTTATCTGTTGGAGTATATTCAATTATTAAGTTTGATGAATCTTTTTTTATTATTAAATTATCTTTATCAATTCCTTCTCCAAATACTATTTTATCTATATCATTAATATTCCCTGATTCTGAAATAGTGTCTATCCCATCTCCAACATTAAATATATATGTATCGTTTCCACTTTTTCCTGACAAAGAATCATTTCCTTTATTTCCAGTCAATACATCATTCCCCTCCATTCCATATAAATAATCATTATTATCTGTTCCTACAACTATATAATTAGAAGATTTTATATCCAATGCGCTTAATACTGTTCCATCTTCAAATTCAAAATTTTCTATCTTATATGAATCCCCACTGAACCAATTATTTATTATTATTTTATCTGTTGGAGTATATTCAATTATTAGCTTTAATGTTTCTCTTCTTATTTTTAAGTTTTCTCTTGTAATACCTTCTCCAAATACTATTTTATCTATATCATTAATATTCCCTGATTCTGAAATAGTGTCTATCCCATCTCCAACATTAAAAATATATGTATCATTCCCAGCGCCTCCGGCTAAGGAATCATTTCCTTTATTTCCAGTCAATACATCATTCCCCTCCATTCCATATAAATAATCATTATTATCTGTTCCTACAACTATATAATTAGAAGATTTTATATCCAATGCGCTTAATACTGTTCCATCTTCAAATTCAAAATTTTCTATCTTATATGAATCCCCACTGAACCAATTATTTATTATTATTTTATCTGTTGGAGTATATTCAATTATTAGCTTTAATGTTTCTCTTCTTATTTTTAAGTTTTCTCTTGTAATACCTTCTCCAAATACTATTTTATCTATATCATTAATATTCCCTGATTCTGAAATAGTGTCTATCCCATCTCCAACATTAAAAATATATGTATCATTCCCAGCGCCTCCGGCTAAGGAATCATTTCCTTTATTTCCAGTCAATACATCATTTCCCTCTTTAGCATCTAAGAAATCATTACCTACTAATCCATTTATTATATCATCTCCACTCATCCCATATAGTGTGTCATTATTCACTGTTCCTGATATTGGATTATTATTTATATTAAAATTGAGAATTTTAATTGTTTCAGCTCCTTTACTATCCCTAATAAGAATCCTTGCAAAATCATTTCCAGTGTAGGTTGTATCAACTAAATATTTCCATTCTCCTAATTCTGTAATACTTAGCTTACCATGAGAAGTTTCTTCTAGAATAGAATATGATAATAAATCTCCCTCTATATCATTCGCTAAAATTTTACCAATTTTACTAATCTCTTGATTCAAATTTACTTCTTCATTTATATCTAAAACTATTGGAGCATCATTCACTTCATCTACTTGAAAAGTTAAAGTTGAAGTGGCACTATTTCCATATTTATTTGTTACAGTTATTTTGATAGTATCTATCCCATAATAGTTTAAATTTGGAGTATAAGTATAACTACCGTTTATATTTAATATAAATTCTCCATTTGAACTATTTTCTACAATTTCATAAGTTAATTCTTCAGTATTACCCTCTAAAAGAATACTATTTGATACTATTGTATCTTCGTTCAAAGAAATATTTTGAGCATTAAATGTGATGTCTTTATCAATAACAGAACCCATCACAGATGATATATTTATTACTGTTTCATCAAAAAACTCTATATTTTCGATTTTATTTAAGCTATTAGTATAATTTTTCACTAATATTGAATCTGTATTACTATACTCAATTAATAAATCATTATCAATCATTGTAAAGACTAAATCATTTTTATTTATATTTACATCAAATTTTATAATATCAAATCCAGAAGAATCTTGGATAATATCATTGCCATCTCCTAATTCAAAAATATAATAATCATGACCATCTCCACCTTCAAGATAATCATTTCCAGTTCCACCCCAAAGAGTATCATGTCCTGCACCTGATATTAATATATCATTTCCCATATCACCATAAAGATAATCATTACCTAGGTTTCCAATTAAAGTCTCATCTCCAGATATTCCATATAAAATATCATTATAATTTCCACCTTCTAAAGTATCTCCATTATTTAACACCCTAGCTTCTAATGATCTGTATTCTTTATTTGATACAAGTTTATTATAGATATCTTTTATTTCTAAAGTAGTCCCATTATCAAATGTTATTTGTTCAATTTGATCTTTTTGTTCAAACCAGTTTTTAATTAATATTCTATTTTCTAGCTCATAAATTGAGTTTAATATCACATCATTTTGATTAATTCCTATTATTAAACCATTTGTAATTCTGTCATACTCTACGACTAATTTATCAGAGGTAATATTATCAAGGAACAGGATTTTATCATTTCCAAAAGTTACATCATTTTCTTCAATAACATCATTTCCATTATTTAAAGAGAAAATATATGTATCATTACCTTCCTGGCCAGAGAACTCTTCATCACCATTAGATGAAACAAATTTATCATGAATTGTTATAGTATCAGTTGAATCATATTTAAACCAAACATCTCTAACTATTCCTAAGTTATTATCAGAGGTTAAATATTGAGTTTGATTCGTAATAATATTTCCATTTTCTGTATAAGTATAAAATTCACTATTATCTTCTCTAAATAAATAAATAGCAGTGATATTACTTAATTGAATAGATGTTAATTCATAAGCGTCTGTAACACCATCACTATTTTTATCTTGCCATAGTTTTAATGAACTAAATACTGTATCATTTTTGTCAATAATCCCATCATTATTTTCATCATATTGAGCTAATGCTTCATAACCATTTTTTGCTCTTGAGCCATCACTTAAAAGGGTATAATCTCCAAATAATTCTGCACCTGAAGTTATTTTTCCATCAAAATTTGTATCAAGAACTAATAAAGCATCATTCTTTTCTGCCCATGCTGTTTTTTCTTTTACTCCATCTCCATCATAATCAAAGTATGCATTTGAAGTTTCTAAAGGAGTTGAAGTTATAGAGTTTTTATTTAAATCAAGGATTATTGGAGATGTAATATTTTCAATATTTTCATATGTTGGAGCATATATTCCTATAGTTTTTAAATATCTATCAAAATCTAAAATATTATCATTTGAGTTATTATCAAATTCTATACTTTGAAGAGCTATATTATATTGATTGTTTCGACTATACCTATCAAATAAATAATTTATAAATATACTTCCATAATGATTTAAGAAAGAGATTTCTAACTGATTATCAAAATATTGTTTAATAATTAAATCTTCTATTGTAACATTACCTTTAATGATTAGTTTATTAGTTCCCTCTAAATCAGAGATTGTATCTTGTCCTGAATCAACTTCATAAATGTATATATCATTCCCAGATCCACCTGCAAGATAATCATCCCCTTTCCCTCCATTTAATATATCATCACCACTATATGTATATATCGTATCATTCCCATCTAGAGCATATACAATATCTTTATTATCACTATCTTCTCTGTCTCCATAATTTAAATAATCATCACCATCTGTTGGCATATGTAATATATAGTCCAATATATCATTTATATTATTTCCCGAATCAGATGTAAATTCAATTCTTTCTATACTTGAAGTATCATAAATAATTAATTTATCATTCTCCATACCCTCTTTATTAAAAGTAATTTCTAAATAATCTTCTTTTATATTAAATACTAAGTCTTCTTTTAATATCCCATCTCCAAATTTTATGCTATCAGTCCCTGTTTCATCAAATATAGTATCTACTCCATCTCCTATATTAAAAATATATATATCATTCCCATCTCCACCTCCAAGAAAATCATTCCCTTTTTCACCAGAAATAATATCATCTCCACTATATGTATATATCGTATCATTCCCATCTAGAGCATATACAATATCTTTATTATCACTATCTTCTCTGTCTCCATAATTTAAATAATCATCACCATCTGTTGGCATATGTAATATATAGTCCAATATATCATTTATATTATTTCCCGAATCAGATGTAAATTCAATTCTTTCTATACTTGAAGTATCATAAATGAATAATTTATCACTCTCCATCCCTTCTTTATTAAAGGTAATTGATAAATCATCTCCTGATTTTGAGAATATAAGATTCTCTTTTTTTATCCCTTCTCCAAATTTTATGCTATCAGTCCCTGTTTCATCAAATATATTATCTACTCCATCTCCTACATTAAAGATATATGTATCATTCCCCTTATCACCACTTAAATAATCATTACCTTCTCCTCCAGAAAGAATATCATCTCCATCTTTCCCATATATAGAATTATTTTCAATTCCACCTAAAAGTGTATTAGCTTTCTCATCTCCATAAATTGGATTGTAATTAATACTATCAACTGCAATATAATTAATATTAGGGAAAATTTCATTCTCTATAAAAGATTTAAAATCTTCTATATTATTCTCTTTATCAGAGAGAAACTCTATTTTTTCTATTCCTCCATAATTACTTTTAATAATTAACTTGTCATCCTTCATTTCAAACTTTGTAAATGTTATTTCTAAAGTATTATATACTTTTCTAAATATTAAATCTTTTTTTAAAATACCTTCACCAAATCTAATAATATCATTTCCTGAAGTTGCAAAAATTATATCTAAGCCATAACCAATATTATAAATAATTGTATCTTTTCCTATCCCTGCATATATATTGTCATTGCCTGTTCCTCCATCAAAAATATTATCACCTATCCCTCCATAAAGATTATCATTTCCATCTTCTCCATTTAAGATATTATTTCCATTATTCCCATATAAATAATCGTCACCTGACCCTGCATTTAAAATATCATCTCCATCTTTTCCAAATAAATTATCATTTCCGTCTTCTCCATAAAGAATATCATTTCCGTCTTCTCCTATTAAAGTATCATTTCCTTTTCCACCAAATAAGACATCCTCTCCTGCTCCTCCAAGAAGTGTATCATTACCATCATTTCCATTTAGGATATCATTTCCTTCTTCTCCAAGAAGTGCATCATCACCATCATTTCCATTTAGGATATCATCTCCAAAACCACTAATTAGTGCATCGTCCCCGTTCCCTCCATTTAATATATCATCACCACTATATGTATATATCGTATCATTCCCATCTAGTGCATATACAATATCTTTATTATCACTATCTTCTCTGTCTTCATAATTTAAATTATCATCACCATCTGTTGGTGTTGTATTCGTATATTTAGGCAAGTCATTAATATTATTTTCTGAATCTGATATAAACTCTATTTTTTCAATACTTGAACTACCATCAATAATTAATTTATCATTCTCCATACCCTCTTTATTAAAAGTAATTTCTAAATTATTCTCTGATTTTCTAAATATAAGATTCTCTTTTCTTATCCCTTCTCCAAATTTTATGCTATCAGTCCCTGTTTCATCAAATATATTATCTACTCCATCTCCTACATTAAAAATATATGTATCATTCCCAGATCCACCATATAAAGTGTCATTTCCTTTTTCACCAGAAATAATATCATCACCACTATATGTATATATCGTATCATTCCCATCTAGTGCATATACAATATCTTTATTATCACTATCTTCTCTGTCTTCATAATTTAAATTATCATCACCATCTGTTGGCATATGTAATATATAGTTCAATATATCATTTATATTATTTCCCGAATCGGATGTAAATTCAATTCCTTCTATTAAAGATATTAGTTTATAAAAATCATCAATAATTAGTTTATCATTTTCCATTCCAACTTTAGAAAATGTAATTTCTAAATCTCTAATAGAATTTTTAAATATTAAATTCTCTTTTAATATTCCTTCACCAAATTTTATTTTGTCTATTCCTCCATTATCATATATTCTATCTATTCCAGAGCCTTTTTCATAAATATATGTATCATTTCCTATTCCACCAAAAAGATAATCATTCCCTTTACCTCCATTTAATATATCATCTCCACTATTTGTATATATCGTATCATTTCCATTTAGTGCATCTACTACTAAATCTATATTTTCATAGAATAATAAATTATCATCACTATTTGTAGATATTCTTAAATAGTTCAATAAATCATTAATATTACTTTCTGAATCAGATGTAAATTCAATTCTTTCTATAATTGAAGTATCATAAATGAATAATTTATCACTCTCCATCCCTTCTTTATTAAAGATAATTTCTAAATTATTCCCTGATTTTGTAAATATTAGATTCTCTTTCTTTATCCCTTCTCCAAATACTATTTTGTCTGTTCCAAAATCATCTATTATAATATCTATCCCATCTCCTACATTAAAAATATATGTATCATTCCCTTCTCCACCATATAAAACGTCATTTCCTTCTCCTCCAGAAATAATATCATCTCCATCTTCTCCATATAGATAATCATCCCCAGAATCTCCATTTAATGTATCATTCCCTTCTCCACCATATAGAGTGTCATTTCCTTCGCCTCCAGAAACTATATCATCTCCACTATATGTATATACAATATCATCTCCTCCTAGAGCATCTACTACATTTACATTATCACTATTACTTTCATTTCCATACATTAAATAATCATTATTATTTGTTGGAGATGTTAGAACTAAAGTTTTTAAATCATCTATATTATTCTCAGCATCTGATATAAACTCTATCTTTTCTATTCTATTACTATCTGAAAAATAATAATTCTTAATATTAATTCTATCATTCTCCATTCCTTCTTTATTAAAGGTAATCAATAAATCATTCCCTGATTCTGTAAATATTAGATCCTCTTTCTTTATCCCTTCTCCAAATACTATTTTGTCTGTTCCAAAATCATCTATTATAATATCTATCCCATCTCCTACATTAAAAATATATTCAGTATTTACATTCTCTATTAAAAGTTTATATTCTCCCTTATTACTACGATATCCTCCAGCATCTACAAAATAATCACCTGTATAATTAGTACTAATTTTTATAAATGAGTTATATCCATTTATTCCATTATCGTCATTGTATGTATTTGGTATTAAATTTCCATCTTTATCGTAAACACCATAAATAACTGTATCAAACCCACCTAAATATACATTGTATTCATTATTCTCTATTAGTGAAACTTTTATCCAATCTCTGTCTCCACTAAAATCCACTTTAGAAATAAATTCTTCTCCTACATGTGCTACAGATGTTGTTTTAATGTTATTCATTCCTTGATATGTAATATCATTAAAATTTATTTCTTTATCTTTAAATATAAGTTTTTCTATCGATTGATTAATAATTACTGAATCTTGTTCATTTATTTTAACTTCTAATCCAGTATCTTTTTCAAGAATATTTACTTCATCATATTTAATATTTTCTCCAAATACTATTTTGTCTATTCCAGAATCATCAATTATAGTATCTACTCCATCTCCTACATTAAAAATATATGTATCATTCCCCTTATCACCAATTAAATAATCATTACCTTCTCCTCCAGAAATAATATCATCTCCATCTTCTCCATATAGATAATCATCCCCAGAATCTCCATTTAATGTATCATTCCCAGATCCACCAACTAAAGTGTCATTTCCTTCGCCTCCAGAAACTATATCATCTCCACTATATGTATATACAATATCATCTCCTCCTAGAGCATCTACTACATTTACATTATCACTATTACTTTCATTTTCATACATTAAATAATCATTATTATTTGTTGGAGATTTTAGAATTAAAGTTTTTAAATCATCTATATTATTCTCAGCATCTGATATAAACTCTATCTTTTCTATTCTATAACTATCTGAAGAATAATAATTTTTAATATTAATTCTATCATTCTCCATTCCTTCTTTATTAAAGGTAATCAATAAATCATTCCCTGATTTTGTAAATATTAGATCCTCTTTCTTTATCCCTTCTCCAAATACTATTTTGTCTGTTCCAAAATCATCTATTATAATATCTATCCCATCTCCTACATTAAAAATATATGTATCATTCCCAGATCCACCATATAAAACGTCATTTCCTTCTCCTCCAGAAATAATATCATCTCCATCTCCTCCATAAAGATAATCATCCCCAGAATCTCCATTTAATGTATCATTCCCAGATCCACCATATAAAGTGTCATTTCCTTCTCCTCCAGAAACTATATCATCTCCACTATATGTATCTACAATATCATCTCCTCCTAGAGCATCTACTACATTTACATTATCACTATTACTTTCATTTTCATACATTAAATAATCATTATTATTTGTTGGAGATTTTAGAATTAAAGTTTTTAAATCATCTATATTATTCTCAGCATCTGATATAAACTCTATCTTTTCTATTCTATTACTATCTGAAGAATAATAATTCTTAATATTAATTCTATCATTCTCCATTCCTTCTTTATTAAAGGTAATCAATAAATCATTCCCTGATTTTGTAAATATTAGATCCTCTTTCTTTATCCCTTCTCCAAATACTATTTTATCTGTTCCAAAATTCTCTATAATAATATCTATCCCATCTCCTACATTAAAAATATATGCATCATTCCCCTTATCACCAATTAAATAATCATTACCTTCTCCTCCAGAAATAATATCATCTCCATCTTCTCCATATAGATAATCATCCCCAGAATCTCCATTTAATGTATCATTCCCTTCTCCACCATATAGAGTGTCATTTCCTTCGCCTCCAGAAACTATATCATCTCCACTATATGTATATACAATATCATCTCCTCCTAGAGCATCTACTACATTTACATTATCACTATTACTTTCATTTTCATACATTAAATAATCATTATTATTTGTTGGAGATTTTAGAATTAAAGTTTTTAAATCATCTATATTATTCTCAGCATCTGATATAAACTCTATCTTTTCTATTCTATAACTATCTGAAGAATAATAATTTTTAATATTAATTCTATCATTCTCCATTCCTTCTTTATTAAAGGTAATCAATAAATCATTCCTTGATTTTGTAAATATTAGATCCTCTTTCTTTATCCCTTCTCCAAATACTATTTTATCTGTCCCATTATACTCTATAATAGCATCTATCCCATCTCCTACATTAAAAATATATGTATCATTCCCAGATCCACCATATAAAGTGTCATTTCCTTCGCCTCCAGAAATAATATCAACTCCATCTTCTCCATATAGATAATCATCCCCAGAATCTCCATTTAATGTATCATTCCCAGATCCACCATATAAAGTGTCATTTCCTTCTCCTCCAGAAACTATATCATCTCCACTATATGTATATACAATATCATCTCCTCCTAGAGCATCTACTACATTTACATTATCACTATTACTTTCATTTTCATACATTAAATAATCATTATTATTTGTTGGAGATTTTAGAATTAAAGTTTTTAAATCATCTATATTATTCTCAGCATCTGATATAAACTCTATCTTTTCTATTCTATAACTATCTGAAGAATAATAATTTTTAATATTAATTCTATCATTCTCCATTCCTTCTTTATTAAAGGTAATCAATAAATCATTCCTTGATTTTGTAAATATTAGATCCTCTTTCTTTATCCCTTCTCCAAATACTATTTTATCTGTCCCATCATACTCTATAATAGCATCTATCCCATCTCCTACATTAAAAATATATGTATCATTCCCAGATCCACCATATAAAGTGTCATTCCCTTCGCCTCCAGAAACTATATCATCTCCACTATATGTATATACAATATCATCTCCTCCTAATCCATATACTATATTATTATCTAAATTTGTAGGTTCATTTTGGAATGTTAAAGTATCATTTCCATCTGTACCATAAGTCGTTTGTGTGCTAATTACATTGATATTTATATCTTCGATTGTGAATCCATTACTTGAATCTAGGATTTTTAATTCTAGATTTAAATTTGAAATATTTGTAGTACTTGGGATACCATTGATTTTTCCAGTTTGATTATCAAAAGTTATCCATAAAGGTAAAATAGAGCCATCTTTCATTGATAGTTCATAAGTTAATGCATCATTTTCTACATCTTTAAAATGTTTTGAAAAGTCATAACTAAATGTTTCATCAATTGCAGTGGTAAAATCAGCTATTTCTGATACTAAATAAGGTACATCATTTACAGAATTTACAGTAACATTGAAGTTGTTTATTACTTCATATCCAAACTCATCAATAACTTTAAAATAAACTGTTGTGTTTCCATAAAAGTTTGCATTTGGAGTAAACACTAAATTATTATCTTCAATAGTTACTGTTCCTTTTGATGAACTAACTTCATATTTCAATGTTTCTGGATTTTCATCTATAATGGTAAGGGGTATTTTTAGAACGCTATCTTCATCTATTATTTGAGTTCCAATACTATTTATTTGAGGTGCAATATTATCTTTGATGTTTAATTTTCCACCATTAGAGAATTGAATATAATCAATTTTACTAAATCCAGTAAAATAACTTCTAATTGTTATAGTATCTGTTGAGTTTTGAGTTAATGAAATTTTTAAATCATTACCAATTTTTGTGAAAATAAGATTTTCTTTTAAAATATCTTGTCCAAATTCTAAAGTATTACTATTATTAAAATCTGTATTTTCTTCAATTATAGTATCTGTGCCATCACCTATATTAAAAATATATCTATCATTCCCTATACCACCAACTAAAGTGTCATTTCCTTTCCCTCCTTCTAGTACATCATCACCGTTAAGAGTATAAATGATATCATTTCCTGTATTTCCAAATACATAGTCATCCCCACCATTTGTTTTGATATTGTCATTGCCACCTAAAGCATCTACAAAATTATCTTCATCTCCATATTCAACAATATCATCTTCATCAGTCAAAGGTACTAATAAATTATTATTTACTAAATCAATCGTTGAATTTACTGTTTCAACTCCATCTAATGAAATTGAAACCAACTCAATTAATTCAATTCTTTTATTACTGTTAATAAAAAAATCTTTTATATAAATTTTACTAGTTAAACTTTCAAATTCGACATTTGTTTCATCAAGAGCAATAACTAAATCATTTCCAACTTTTTTTCTTAAAACATTTTCTTGTTCTTCAGAAATAATTCTTATAATATCAGTTCCTGAAATATCATAAATTGTATCAATACCATCACCTCTTTTGTAATAGTATATATCATCACCTGCACCACCATCAATAATATCATTACCTGCACCTGCATTTATAATATCATTCCCAGCTTTTGTATTAATATAATCATCACCTGCTAAAGCAACAACATTGTTACTATTTTGATCAAATACTAAGTAATCAATACTATTTGTAGATTCTCTAAACTCTATAAATTGATTGTTATCAAACTCTAATCTTTCTACTATTAGATTGTTTAAATAGAAACCTTTTAATGTAATAGTATCACTTACAATAGAACCATCAAAAGGTAAGATATTAATTTTTAAATCATTTTCAACTTTTTCAAAAGTGATATTATCTTTTGAAATACTAGAACCAAATCTAATAGTATTAAATGATGTAGTTAGTTCATTTCCTTCAATAACATCATTTTCATCTCCTCTATTATAATAAATAATATCATATCCTGCTCCTGCGTTTATAGTATCATTTCCACTTCCACTATAGATTTTATCAGCTCCATACCCAGCATTTATATAATCATTACCACTTCCTGCATAAATAGTGTCATCCCCATAATCTGCATAGATAGTATCATCTCCATCTTGAGCATAAATAATATCATTCTCAGAACCAGAATTTATATAATCATTTCCACTTCCTGAATAAATTATATCTTCACCAGAAGAAGTATATATAGTATCGTTCCCTTTATTTGAATGAATTTCATCACTTTCTGCTCCACTAGAAATATAATCATCTGCACTTCCAGTCGTAATGCTATCTTTACCATTTCCTGTAGATATAGAATTTTTGCCATTTCCTGTAGTAATTATATTATCACCATCTCCTGCATTTATGTTATTAGCACCTTCTCCTACAGTAATAGTGTCATTATTTATTCCTGTATAAATTGTGTTTTTACCATCTCCTGCATTTATCGTATTTCTACCATTTCCAGCATCAATAAAATCATCACCTAACCCTGTAGTTATGGTATCATTTCCACCTAATGAATAAATAGTATTATTACCTTCATTTGAGAGGATAGTATTATCTCCCGCTCTTGCATTTATATAATCATTACCTGCAAGGGAATCAATTACATCATCTTCATTACCAAGTTCAATATGATCATCTCCGATTGTTGCAATATTATTTATAAGTTCATAAAGTTTATAAGTTTCAGTATCAGAAATTTGAAGTAATCCATCTTTTTGAGAATTTAGATAATCTTCAATAGTTAAAATATTTGATAATTCTTCAAAAGATTTATTCTCTTCTTTTATAGCGATTAATAAATCATTTCCAACTAATTTTGCTGTTAAATCATCTTTACTTGTAATTGTTGAATTTAAAATAATCTTATCATTTGTTCCAAATCCTTTTACAGTATCAAATCCATAATCTAATCCATAAATAATTGTATTAGAACCATTACTTAAAACTAAGATATCATTTCCAGCTCCTCCATCTAAAGTATTATCACTTGATCCTGAATACAAAGTGTCATTTCCAGCTCCACCAAATAAAGAGTCAAATCCATTCTCTCCATATATTATATCATCACCATCATCACCATATAATCTATCATTATCACTTCCACCATAAATAATATCATTCCCACTATTACCTCTGATAATATCATTCCCAGCTCCTGCATAAATAATATCATTTCCACCTAGTGCATCTATATTATCGTGTCCTTCTTTGTATTCTAAATAGTCATCAAATTGTGTAGGTTGATTTAATAAATATGTAAATAAATCTATCGTTTCACCATTGCTTATAAATTTTACATCTTTTATTCTTGAATCTATTGTTTGAGTATAGAAATCTTTTAGGATTAATTTATCATTTACTATAGAATCGCCATAATTTAATTCAATAATTAAATTATTCCCCTCTTTTGTAATACTTAAATTATCTTTTGTAATATCTCCTGTGAATACTAATGTATCTCCTCTTTGAGAATAAATGGTATCTGTTCCATCATTTTTTCCAAAATAGAACTCATCATAACCTTTCCCTCCATCTAAGATATCGTTTCCAGTACCACCATAAATAGTATCATTACCTTCTTCACCATAAATAGTATCATTACCTTCTGCTCCATAGATAGTATCGTTTCCTATATTTGCATAAATAATATCATCCCCAGATAAAGCATTTATATTATCATCGTTTACAGTAAATTCTAAATAATCATTATTTATTGTAGGTGTTCGAAGAAGTGTTTGAATCAAATCTACTGTTTGTAAGCCATTATTAAAACTTAGGACTTCAACTCTACTTTGAGAATAAGAAGAATAAAAATTTTCAATAGTTATTTGATTATTATCATCAATTCTTATGATTAAATTATTATTTGATTTTATAAAAGTAATATCTTCTTTATTAATACCATCAAATTCTATAATATCAATATCTGTTCCAACTTCTTTGATAATATCTTTTCCATCACCAATTTTATAAATATATTTATCAGCACCAATTCCTGCTGATAAAATATCATCGCCTTTTCCACCATTTATTATATCTGCTGAATTTCCATTATCGTATATTTCATCATTTCCTTCTCCACCTAATAAAGTATCGATTCCTTGACTACCATATAATTTATCATTACCATCTCCACCATCAAGTAAATTATCATTTGAACCTGCGTATAAAATATCGTTTCCAACTCCTCCATATAATTTACTTTTTCCATATCCTGCTATTAATGTATCATTTCCTTCTTCACCGTAAAGTTCATCATCTTCATTTGCCTCTTCACTATTATTTCCTGATAATGCACTGATTCTATCATTCCCACTTCCACCATATAACTTATCATTTCCGTATCCAGCTTCAATAATATCATCACCATCACCACCATAGATAATGTCATTATCATTTAATAAACCTTCATCAAATTCTTGAGTTTTTTGGAAACTATCTTTTATAGTATCATTACCTGCTCCACCATAAATAATATTTTGTCCATAAGAAGAAGTAATAATATCATCACCTACTCCACTATTTATTTGACTATTTCCTGCTTTAACTACAACAATATCATTTCCATTTCCAGTGTTGATTATATTATCTCCAGCACCAGCATAAATAGTGTTATTACCACTATTTGATGTGATATTGTCATTTTCATCTGATGTAATAATAAAATCATTGCCATCTAAACTATCTATTGTTACAGCTTCATTAAATATCAACAAATCACTGTTTGTTGTAATTTTGTCTAAAGGGATAACTCTTCCATCAATATATTCTATTTTTGAAAACTGTAATAGTCCACTATTTTGGAAATTTTTTATTGTTAATTTATCTGTAGCTGTTTCAAAAGTTTCAGTTGGTGCTTTTAAAGCTAAAATTAAGTCATTATTTTCAACTCTTATTTCAATATTTTCTAAGGCTATATTATTGTCAATTTTTATTATATCAGCAGCATTTATATTTAAAATAGTATCTTTATCATAACCTTTTTTAAAAATAAAAATATCATTATCATCTTCTTTTAATTCTGGTGTTCCACCATCTAAAATATCATTACCACTTCCACCATCTAAAATATCATTACCACTTCCACCATACAACTTATCATTTCCTGCTCCACCATATAATTCATCATTCCCATTTCCTGAATAAACTATATCATTTCCATCTTGCGCAAAAATTTGATCATTTCCTTCATTTGTTTTTATTAAATCATCACCAGAACCTGCATAAACGATATCATTGCCCAATCCACTTACTAAAATATCTGCTCCATCTAATAGTTCAATATTAATTCCACTATCCCCGAATACAAAATTATCAGCATTATTTGTAGCTTTTACTACTTCATCTAAAGATAGTTTTAAACCATTTGCAAATTCTATATATTCTATTTGTCCAGAAGTTTTATTATCATAATTAATAGTAATTTTATCACTTAGCTGTTCAAATGTTTTTCCAACTTCTTTTATAGCTATTACTGTTTTTTTATCACTAAAGTATATTATTAAATCATCTTTTGTAATTGAATCTTCAAATTTTATAGTATCCAATCCTGAAGTCTCAGAAATTATATCTTTTCCATCACCTTTATTAAAAATATATATATCATTACCTTCGCCACCTAATAATGTATCATTGCCTTTTCCACCACTTAAAGTATCATTACCCTCTCCAGATTTTATATAGTCATCTCCACCATTTGCATAAATTTTTAAATCTTGTTGGAAATACATTTCCTTTTCTGTATCAGGATTATTATCTGAATCTAGCCAAACTTGTAAATCTTTATAATAATTTCTACTATTTTGGGCATAAACATCTATCACATTATTTTCATTACCATATACATAAGAATCTTGCTTATTTTGAAGTTCATAAATTGTAGTTTCGTAAGTAGCATTTTTATCTATAGCTAGTGTTTCTCCATCACTAAAAATTATCTTTTCAATTCCTTTATTTTCATCTCTCCAGTTTTTGATAATAATTACATCTTGGTACTCTTCATAAGTATCATGCAAGGGTTTAATTTTTAATACTAAATTATCTCCATCTTCAAAAAACTCTACATCATCTTTATATATTTCACCATTTAAGTATAAAGTATCTCTTCCTGCATTTGTTGCTATCTCTTTTTCAAAACCAAAATCATCTATTACTACTTCATAATCACCTCTATTATATACATAAGTATCATCACCATTTTCGCCCATCATTAAAGCATTTTTTTGAGAATACATTGCATTTTCTATGTCAAAAGGTACAAATTTTGAAGCAATTGTTGCACTACTTAAAATTGAGCCATCAGAGAATTCAAAAGTTTCTATATTGTTATACTCTTTAAACCAATCTTTTATAATAATCCTTGAGTCATCGCTTCCCTCATTTTTTACATAAACTAAAAGGTCATAGTAGTATTGTTTAAAAGTTAGATTTTGCTGAGTTATTCCACTACCAAATTTTAAAGTATCATTTCCAGCATCTTTTGCTATATAATCAACTGTTATTGTTCCATAAAAATCAGTTTCAACTCTTTCTTTATAATCATCATAGATTAAATCATTTCCATCACCTTTATTATAAACATAGGTATCATTTCCTACTCCTCCATAAAGATTATCATTTCCTGTTCCACCTATTAACTTATCATTTCCTTTTTGTGAAATAATAATATCATCACCACTTCCACCATCAATAGTATCATTCCCACTTTCGGTTAATATTTGATCATTTCCTGCTTTTGCATTTACTATTTGAGAAGATGAATCATAAATCAGATATTCACTTTCATCTGTTCCAAAATGTACTTCATCCCAATATATAGGTGTACCATCAAATAACTCAAGATTTTCAATTCTTTGAAATTTATCGGTCCAATTTTTTAGAATCATTTTATTCTGTAATTCATTGAACTCTTTTCCTTCTTCTTTTAGAGCAATAACTAAGTCATAAGAGATACCATCAATTACAGCATCTAATGTTGAACCATTTTCACTATCATAAGTTCCAAGTAAACTTCCACTTCTAACAGCTTTAACTATAATATCATCAATTGTGATGCCTTCTTCAAATCTTATAGTATCTATACCTGCATCTATAAAAGTTGATTTTCCAGAAACGGCATTTATTTCAACTCCTTGGTCAATAATAATATCTATTCCATTATCTTTACTAAATACATAAATATCATTTCCCAAACCTGCATATAATTCATCATCACCCGACCCACCAGAAATTACATCATTTCCAATAACACTAAATCTATTTGAATAATCTAACCCAGTTTTTACAATATCATTTCCAGAACCTGCATCTATAGTTTGTGTTTTAGCAAAATTTGTAGTTTTACCTTTTATAGTATAGTTTGCAGGAATTCCTCCTATATTAAACTCTAATTCTTTTTCTTCAGTTTCACTATAAGCCACACCACTTGAAATTATAATATCATTTCCAATTCCTGAATTTACAATATTTTCACCTGCTCCTATGTTTATATCATCATCACCTGCACCTGAATCTACGTTGTTATCTCCAATACCAAGAGATATTTCATCAGCACTTAATCCTGTAGTTATTGTATTCTTACCATTTCCTGAACTTATGATTGCTTTTCCATCACCACTTATAATTGTATTATTTCCTGAACCTAAAGTTATAGTATTATCACCATCATTTAGATTGATGTTATTATTTCCATCTCCAAAATAAGCTATATCATTTCCATCTAATAAATCTATAGTTAAATCACTATCTCCATAGATTAAATAATCGTTGTCTTCTGTTGGAATTTGTAATAAATCAGGAGATATTATCTCACCATTTGCAAACTTGATTTGTTCAATTCTATGATTTTTATTTAACCAGTTTTTTAAAGTGATTTTATTTTGAAGATTTAAAAATGATACACCATCTTCTTTGATACCTATTACTAAGCTTGTACCCTCTGCTTTTACTATAATATTATCTTTTGTAATATTTGTTGAAGTGAACTCTAAAGTATCATTTCCTGCATTTGCATCACTTCCATGAGCTTCATTTTCATAGCTATACAGGGTGGGGTCTGTATCATCTTTACCTGAATCATGGATTACATCTACTCCATCATTTTCGCCATATTTATAAGTATCATCACCTAAGCCACCATATAATAAGTCATTTCCTCTTCCACCTATAATAATGTCATTACCTTTTGATGTAAAAATCTTATCATTTCCAATTCCACCACTTACAATATCAGCTTCATATCCAGTAATAACCGTATCATCTCCAGCTTTTGCATCTACAGTGTTTGTAAAATCATCTAAGAATATTGTGTCATTCCCATCTGTAATTTCAAGATAATCAATTAGTTTTATTTTTTCACCATTTGATAACTCAATATTTTCTATTCTATTGCCTCTATCAAGCCAGTTTTCTAAAACTATTTTATTTGATAAATTTTCAAAAGATACACCAGTTTCTTTTAGTGCAACAGTTAAACTACCATTTCCTGAAGTTTTGATGATAATATCTGAAGAGCTAATACCATCTTTTAGAATTAAAGTATCTATTCCTGATACATCTTGAACAAAATCTACTCCATCACCTCTATTATAGATATATTTATCATCTCCTTCTCCACCAATTAGTGTGTCATTCCCTGTTCCACCTGTTAAGGTATCATTCCCTCTTCCACCATCTAGTTTATCATCTCCTTCTCCACCATCAATAGTGTCATTTCCTCTTTGAGCTAAAATTACATCATTTCCACTATTTCCTAAGAGAATATCATTTCCTGCTCCACCATCAATAGTGTCATTTCCTATTCCACCATCTACGTAGTCATCACCTGCTTTAGTGATAATTTCATCATCACCATCATTTCCAAAAACTTTATCTTTTCCATCTCCTGTAATTATGATGTCATTTCCTGCAAGTGCATCTATATTTGTATCATTGTTATCAAAGACTAAATAATCATCATTTGGCGTTGCTTTTTGAATTTGCTCCAATTTAATTTTTTCACCACTTGAAAGTAAAATATTTTCTATTTGATTAGTTTTCCAATCATTTATTGTTATTACATTTGTTAATTCATCTAGTGGTTTAGTTCCATTTAAAATATAGATTTTTAAATCATTATTTTCAACTTTTGAGAAAATATTATCTACACTTGAAACATCTACTAATTTTAAAGTGTCATTATTTCCTGAAGTATCTTTAATAGTAACAAATCCACTTGTATTTTTATAAATATATGTATCATCTCCACTTCCGCCATAAAGATAATTATTTCCAGAGGTTGAAATTAAAGTGTCATTTCCATCATTTCCAAATAGTTTATCATCACCTAAACCATCTGTTAAAGTATCATTTCCACCTAATCCATAAACTGTATCATTTCCAGCAAGTGCATCAAATACATTATCTTCATCATTTAGCTCTACATAATCATCATTTAAAGTGGCTTGTAAACTTAAAAGTTCTGTTGTATAGTCTAGTTTTGAATCTGCAAATATGATATTCTCTATTTGATGGTCACCTTTGAAAAACTCTTTTATTAAAATACTATCTGTGGGAGTATCATTTAGTTTTATTTTTAAATCAAAGCCATTTTTTTCCAATGATATTTCACTTTTATTTATCCCTGATAAATAAATAGTATCAACACCACCCTCATCATAGATAATATCACTACCATCACCTTTTCTATATATAAATACATCATCAAACTCTGAACTATGGATATTATCATCACCTTTATTTGCTAGAATAATGCTTGAAGCAATAGTAGAGATAGTATCATTAGTTTTACTACTTACTATTATTGAATCTGATGTTGTATATGAATCAAGACTATTTTCATATACATAAGCTGGATAACCATCAAATATTGAGTTTATAATAAGTGCATCTATTTCATTTGAAATTGCTGATTTGAAATCATCTGTTGGAATATAAGCATTTGAACTTGTATTTATTTCATATATTACTTTTGCTAAATAAGCTTTTTCTTCTATATTTATTGAGCTATCATTTAGATAATTCAATATATTTGTTTTAATAGTTTCATTATTCTCAAATTCTAAAACATCATCATCAAGGTTTACATTTGCATTTTCAAATATATCTTTAAACACACTTTGAACTGCATATGAGCTTTCATATCTAAATTTTATATCACTATAAATATCTAAAAGAGTATTTCCGCTATTTACTATTTGAGTTATTGGTGCTACATAAGAAATTTCACTATTTGCTAAATCACTAATATAGCTTTCAATATTTTCCTCTATAGTTTGCGAGTAGATTTTATTTCCTGTAAAAGCTTCTATTATCCACATCTTTTTATCTATTTGATTCAAAGTGATTTCATAATCTACATCATATTTATCTTTTAGATTATTTATAAATTCATCATATCCACTCCAAGAGCTTAAAAACTTATCAAAGTTTTCTGAAAGTTTTAATGGAGTTATTATTTGTGTTGCTAGGTTTTTTAAATCTTCATTTTGTGTATAAGCAATAGTACTATTTTCAACAGTTCCATATCCTCTTAGTTTTGGCAAAGTTTGTATTATTTGGTCGATATTTTTATTTTCAAAGTTAGAGTTTGAAGATAAGCTTTGATTTGGGTCATAGTTTAATTTTACACTTGCTATTAATTCATTTGTTCCATTTAAAGTTTTATAAGTTGAGGCTTCATCTATTGTGATATTTATATCTATTGCATCTCTTAGGCTAGTATTTAAATTTATAGAACTTATTCCCACATCTATTAAATCAAATAGTTCATTTGATTGAGAAATTCCATCACTATTTAAATCTTGCCATACTTTTAGTTGATAGAACATACTATCTTTTCTATCTATTTTATTATCATAGTTCAAGTCTATTAATTCTTCTAGTTCTTGAAATCCACTCTTAGAAAGATTTCCAAAGAGTTCATCACTAGAGTTTATTATTCCATCACTATTTTTATCAAATACTAAAAATCCATCACTATTATCTAACCATTGAGTTTTATTTTTAAAGTTTGAGTTTGTTATATCAAAGTAGGTATTTGAGTTATTTAAAGAATTAGTATTTACAAATCCATCTTTATTCAAATCAACAACAAGAACATTTGAATAAAGAGTTTGAGATGAAAAAGTTCTTCCTTCATTTGTCAGGTTTATTCCTAATGAGTAAGAGTTTTTATCAAAGTTTTCTATGATTAATTTTTTCCCAGCATTAGATGTAAAAGTT
>Ga0265295_1000927_pt1 | contig 55237 bp, 60 predicted proteins | sample Munlansysbiofilm_FD_192503 | JGI IMG/M metagenome (GOLD analysis project Ga0265295, IMG submission 192503) | Leachate microbial communities from a municipal landfill in Southern Ontario, Canada - Methane capture system biofilm | ecosystem: Engineered > Solid waste > Landfill > Unclassified ... | reverse complement strand
TAAAAGAATATCAAAACAAATTACTAAATTTGACATTAAAATGGAAGAAATTGGATTTGGTAACTCGCTGATTATCAATGAAGAATTTTTACGTTAGTTGGAATGCTAAAAACACATCAATCATTTTAAAGAATTTTCGAAAAACCATACACTTTGTGCTTCTTTTGTACAGATTTTATTGTTTTCTTTACATAAGTGTTTATCTTTGTAAAGGATTTACAATAAACTATACATATGCCTTCTTGGAAATTAGAAAAACTGCCACTATCACTTGATTTTGAACCAAAAAGATTTTAAAGGCATTGCCATCAGCTCATTTTGCTTTAGCTGAACTAAAAGGCATTGCTGCTTCTATTCCAAATCAGAATATACTGATAAACACATTAGGTTTACAAGAAGCCAAAGACAGTTCCGCAATTGAGAACATAATAACGACACATGATGATTTATACAAGTCTGAATTAAATCTATATAGTTTTAAATCACTAGATGCAAAAGAAGTTCAAAATTACATCTCAGCTCTAAAGAAAGGATTTGAGCTAATATTAGAAAAAGGATTACTCACAAACAAAGTTATACTTCAGATACAAGAAGTTCTAGAAGACAATAAAGCTGGTTTTAGGAAATTATCTGGCACTGCGTTAAAGAATGCAACAAATGGAGAAACAATCTATACTCCTCCTCAAAACTATGACGACATAATGGATTTGATGGCAAATTTGGAGCAATACATAAACGACTCAGAGCTTCAAGATATTGACCCTCTAATTAAAATGGCGATTATCCATTTTCAATTTGAAAGTATTCACCCATTCTATGATGGCAATGGTAGGACAGGAAGAATCATTAATATTTTATATTTGATTCTTAAAAACCTACAATCATTACCAATTTTGTATCTAAGTAATTAAATCATAAAACAGAAAGCTGATTATTATAAATATTTACAGAAAGTTCGTGATGAAAACGTATGGGAAGAATGGATATTATTTATAATAAAAGGTGTTGAAGAAATAGCAAAAGAAACAACAAAGTTGATTCTCGAAATTAAAGATTTAATTCAAAATTCAAAACATCAACTGAGGGATAATTATAAATTCTATAGTCAAGATCTACTTAATAACTTATTTAAGCATCCCTATACAAAGATTGAATTTATAGTCCAAGATTTAGGCATTTCTAGACTAACTGCTGCCAACTATTTAAATAAATTAGCAGAAGACGGAATCTTACGAAAAGAAAAGTTGGGTACAGGAAATTATTACATTAATCTCGCACTAATTGACTTACTAACAAGAAGATAATAAGCAAAGGCGATAATAAATAGGAATATGAGCGGTGCGTAGCACCTAGCGATTATTGACTTCGTTGCGATGCACTGCGATGTGCTGAGTTTGCCAGCACTGAGCAACGCCGAAGTGTCGAAGTAAGTTTTTATCGAAGTGAGCTCATCCTTCGTCCTCGGTTTCCAGTTGAACTACACCGCCATCTGTGATTTGTGTTTTGGTGTCATTTTGGTATAAGCTCCTCAGAAAAAATTGATAAATTCTAATCTTACTTTAAAGTATAAAATGGTATCATCATAAATCTGCTTGGGTCAGTTGTTCTGAATTTATTCTGCAACATTTTCAATTTATTATTGTTCTATAAAACACAAGGTGGTGACAGTAACTATTTATGATACAGAGAGTGTGAGAACCTGAAAGAGCATTCCTTTTGCCTTAACCACCAAATTTAATAATTTACCAAATAAAAACATAAATATAATGAACATAATAATTCACAAAGCAGAAACAAGAGGACACGCAAATCACGGCTGGTTAAACTCACATCATACATTTAGCTTCGCAAATTATCACAACCCAGAAAGAATGAATTTTGGTGTGCTACGTGTCTTGAATGACGACAGAGTGCAAGCAGGAATGGGTTTTGGCACTCACCCACACGAGAATATGGAAATCGTATCAATTCCATTAGAGGGCGATTTAGAGCATAAAGACAGCATGGGAAACACAACTGTAATTAGGCATGGTGAAGTTCAAGTGATGAGTGCTGGTACAGGTGTTACACATTCGGAATACAACAAAAATAAAGACAAAGAAGTGAAGTTTCTTCAAATTTGGATATTTCCAAATAAAAAAAATGTAACACCACGATACGACCAGATTTCACTAAAAGACATTGAAAAAGAAAATGAATTTTACCAAGTTCTTTCTCCTAATAACAAAGACCAAGGCGTTTGGATTCATCAAGATGCTTGGTTTCATATCGGGTATTTTACAAAAGGTAACTCAGATGAATACAAAATCAAAAAAGAAGCAAATGGCGTATATGCTTTTATTCTTGAGGGCGAAGTAGAAATCAATAATAAAAAACTATCCAAAAGAGATGGAATGGGTATTTGGAATACAGACAGCATAAATGTAAAAGCGACAGAAAATACTCGTGTACTTTTAATGGAAGTACCAATGACAAGGTAATAAATCGTATTCTCTCAATGTAAAATAAACATAAAATGGAAATAAAAATAAGAGAAGATGAAACAAAAGGTTTTGCAATTGCCACAGTAAATGGGGAAATAGCTGGAAAAATCACCTATACTATACCTTCTGCAGATTTTATTATTATTGATCATACAGAAGTAGAGCCAAGTTTTAAAGGCAAAGGAGTTGGTAAACAATTACTATATAAAATTGTAGAAATGACACGAGAAAAAAACATTAAAATAATACCATTATGCCCATTTGCTAATTCAATGTTTCAGAAACTAACAGACATTCAAGAAGTATTAAAAAAGCAATGAATTTTCATGCTGTGTTATAAGGATAAGGCAATTAAAAAGCCTGTTACCCTTAACGGAGTAGAGTTTTTACGTAGGTTTTGCCAGCATATCTTACCCAAATGTTTCGTAAAAATCAGGTACTATGGCATTTATAATTCAACAACAAAAAGGAATCTCGATTTGCAATTTGTACCGGTAAGTATCGAAGACATTGAGAAAAAGTTAAAACCAAAAGAAACAGCTCAGCAAGTTATCATGAGAGTTACTGGTTATAATGTTTGTCAATGTCCATTTTGCAAGAAAGGAACCATGCGTAAAATCAAAGAATTACCACGCATACGTTCACCCAGCAATAATCTGCCAAATCTTCTTTTATTAAAATTATAGTAATTGCTTTATGTTTTTAATTTGCTTCATATTTTATGAGGTAAGGAATCCTATGCTCAAAAAGTTTAAATTTGCTCAAAATATTACAGAATTTATAGATTTTGGTGAAACAAAGACACATCATCAAACTCGAAAAACATAAAACAATAACTAGCAAAGCAGAATTTTCTAACCCAATCCAACGCAAAACCCTCGCAAAACACATAGAAATTAAAAAAAAAATAACAGATGGCAGGTGGCGGTGTAGTTCAACCTGTAATACTCGCTGGGTGCTGTGCACCGCTCATATTACTGTTTATTAGCGCCTAGTGTTTTTTATTTTCTGTCATTTTCCTATCAATTTACTACATCGTTATTTACTGCCGTGTGTTTGGGTAGGCAAGCTCTTTGGCTGGTTTTGGTCGTGTGTTGGTTTTTTGTGCGACCAGCCAATGTGCTTGACTAAGAAGCGTGAAAATCACTCACTATTTTCATCGTCATCTTCATCATAATTAAACTCAACTTTAATCTGTTTAAGGATTTCATTGAGAACTTCATTAACTTTCCCTTTTGTTTCAACAATTTCAAATGCTTCTTTTAATTTATCTAAATTGATTATTTCCTCAACACTTTGAATATACTTGTTTACAATAGTTTCAATTGAATATTGCTGTTCTGCACCTTCCTTGATTTTTAACAATATATTATCAATACTATCTATCGATTTTACAACAAAAGTTATTGGAAATTTTTCCAATTTATCAATATCAAGAAAATATTTTTTCACATCAGTTGTTTCTGTTACTTGAAAAAATCGTCCTAATGGTTTCATTACAAAGTCAATTCCTCCATCATTTGCATTTGTTCTCCCAGTTTTAAAAAGTTTTAGATTTTCTTCTTCAACTGTATCTTCCGAAAATCCAAAAAATACGGTTTCTTCATTATATTTTGATTTCAAAATGGAATAACTAACAATTTCAAAAATTCTTGCATCAATGTTTGGCTCAAGCAATCCTAAAATGAACAGTTTTATTTCATTAGGTTGCTCTTTTTCAATATTGATTAATTTCTCACATGTTTCAACAAAATTATCAAAAGCACTTCGTTTTGTTTCAATATACTTATTAATAATTTCAAGAACTGCTTCAGCAATATTATAGCTATGTTTTCCTATTTTAATTTTTAATAGATTCTCGTTAATCCAATATTTTGAGTTTTGCTGGTCATGTATAATTATTCTGTCAAATTCTGATAAAGGTAAAAGTTTACGATATTCAGAATTTGTTCTGTTTTGAAAATAGTGATTTTGTAGTTTCCTGCCGAAAGGAAGTTCACGTTGTCTATTAATCAAATTGTTTTGTATTGCACCCTCATATTTATTGTAATCATTTCGTTTATGAAAATTATTTAAGTAATAGTCTTCAACTAAGGTGTAAATCGAATAAATTGCTCCAAAACTACCTCTTGATTTTGAGCCTCTATTAGCAGATTTTGTCTTGTAATTCAGATACTTGAGCAGTTCACTATTTTGAAAGATTTGTTCACTATCTTTATCGAAATGATTTGTAAGAATCTCAATTATTCTATCGGTAAATGGATATTTCATACTTTGGGCTCGAATAAAGTTTGTTGTTGAAATTTTTTCACTTCATAGGTTTTAGGTTCTCGATATAATTTTTCTCCATTGAGTTCCCTCATTTCTTGAACTCTCCTCAGCCCAATTTTTGTAAATTCTTCATTAATTTCGATACCTATAGATTTTCTCTTTAACTTCTTGGCTACATATGAAGTAGTAAAACTACCAGAAAAAGGGTCAAGTATAGTATCGCCTTCGTTTGAACTGGCTTTTATTATTCTTTCAAGTAAAGCTACTGGTTTCTGCGTTGGATGGTTTTCATATTCATCCATTCTGTACCTTACACGAGGAAAATCCCAAACATTTCCAGGTACTTTCTCATTACTATACGGCTGCGGAGGACTTTTTCTGTAATCAATCAAATTTCTTTTAGCACCTGTTTTAGCTTCAACTAAAATATCATTTGAATTAAAAGTATAATTATTTTTGTCCTTTACGCAAAACAAAATAGGTTCATACATAGAACCATAAAATTTCTTTGCTTGAACGCCAGAGCTATCATAAGACCATACAATTCTTGATAAAATCTCAATTTTACTTCTGAGAAATATATCAAAATAAGGAATAAATTGAGTTGATGTCATTATATAAAAACTTCCTGTTGGCTTTAGTTTTTTAAGGCAAAGACCAATCCATTTATAGCACCATTCTAAATATAATTCATCTGTTGCCCACTTGTCTTTTAAACCATTAAAATCCTTACCAATATTGTATGGTGGGTCAACAAAAATTAAATCAACACTTGAGTCTTTAATTTCATTTTCAAGTATTTTAATTGCATCACCTTGATAAATAATATGGTTTTCATGTTCGTGTTTTATCATATCACATTTCTTTTTGATATTTAACTTTTTCTTCTGCAACCTTTAAAGCATCAATTCCAAATTCCTCGTCTTCAATGTCCTGAATAATTTTATCACTAAGCCAATCTATTATCAATTCTTTCACTGAAACATTAAAATAATCAGAAATTAGTTCAACTTGTTTTTTTGTTGCTTTCCTTTTGCCATTTTCAATTTTGCTTAAAACTGCTTGATCAATGCCTAAATGAAAAGCAACAATTCTTAGCGGAGTTCCATGCTCTACTCTAATTTTTTTAATCCTTTCACCGAAGCTATTCATTCTTGTTGACATTATCTGTTTTGACAAAAATAGTCAATATTAATGTATTTTAACAATATTTTCTCCTATTTTTCCACAAAGTTATCAACTGGCTAGGTGCGTGAGTAAGAAAACATCTCTTTTGTAAACTTAGGTCGTGAGTTGGCAGGTGGGGTTTGCAAATGTGATGTTTTGTGCGTTGGCTGACATGTTTTCTGTGCTTTTATATCGCAAACTTATAGTTGTAGCAGTTTTTTAAACTTGGCGGTAACTACGCTGTAAGGATGGCCGTGTTATTCGTAAACTCGATGGAGAAGCTGTTGAAATGTATTATTTAAAGCATCTTTTCACGTCCGAAATAAATGATCAAACAAAAGGAGAATTTTAATTTATTAACTTTGTAAAAATTTATGTTATGACAAAATATGAAATTTTAAAACTAAAAACTGAAACAATTAAAGAAGCTACACGCTATTTAAACAATTCAAAAACAATGCTTCGCGAAAAAGCTGGCAAAAAGGATAAGTTTTACACAGATGCTAAATACGTTAAAACTGCCTGTGGTACGGCATATAATGGTGTGTTAATTGTTTTAGATGCTTACATTAAGATTAAAGGAGAAACATACAAACTGCCAAAAAATGGTCATAAAAGCATTGATTATTACCGTCAGAATATCAACGCAAAAGACACGGTGCTAATAAATCACTTAAATGCAGCTTATGATGTGTTGCATCTTAGTGGATACTATGAGGGAATATTAAAAGTCAGCACAATTACTGACGGCATAAATTCACTAAAAGACATTATATCTCATTTTAAGCTAAAGTGTTAATAATATTTGTAACCATTATAGCCTGTGAGTAACCTCACAGGCTTTTTTTTGCCCTTCTGTTACATTATACTAGCACATTAAAAACTAATCTGTGAGACGGCACGGCGAACACCATATTTTCACATAGAGCCCAATGGCGGTTTTGTGTTTTCCTTAAACCTTTTCATTTTTAGTGTAAAAAATTGTAACTTTGTAACCAAATAAGAAAAAAATAAAATATTTCTTTATTTGCAATGCTTTTAGAAGAAAATTTGAGGTTACAAAATTGGTTACAAAAAGGTTACAAAAAGTTACAGTTTTTTACTGATTTGAATAAATACAATAAATGTTCAAAAAAAATATACCGGTTACAGTTTTTTTTGAGCGGTTACAAATTGATTTTTCAAACTGTAACTTTTTAACACATTGATAATCAGGCGTTTAACTCTCGGTTACAAAATTACAGTTTTTTACCCGTAAATTAGTTTTGTAGTGGAAAATAAAAAAGTAGAAATTCAAAACAAACTTACGTAAAAAAAACTTACCAACCCTCTCCAAATTTGTTAATTTTGCCGTATATTTGTAAAAACAAACGATTATGCCTAAAATATTCGAGTACTTTGGAATTGTTTTTTACTTTTACTCTAATGAACACATGCCTGTACACATACATGTTAAAAGTGGTAAAAGTGAAAGCATTTATGAATTGCACATGAAAGCAGGTGTTTTGGATGAGTTAAAAAAACGCAAAAAAAAGAGGCGTTGATCATTTGCCGGCAGCAAAAGCAAGCGAGGCAGAAAAGTTTATTAGGCATTATGCCACTGATATTACAAATATATGGTATCAATACTTTGTTTTAAACAATAAAATTAAATGCGAAAAAATAACAAAGAAAATTTAAATACTATGAGTAAGGTTGTCGAAATTATTGCAGCAAAACATGTTAGAAACTATATTTTAGAGTTATCTTTTAGTGATGGTAAAAAGATAAATGTAGATTTTGGCGAATTTTTAAATAAACGCCCACATGTGCAGCACGATAAGTATAAATCATTAAAACTATTTAAGAGTTTTCGCATTGAGGACGGAAATGTAGTTTGGGGAAAAGACTGGGATATGATTTTTCCTCTTGAACAACTCTATGCAGGTAAAATTAAAATTTAATGCAGATTAGAAAAGTTTAAACTTACATAAAAAAAACTTACCAACCACCTCTAAATTTGTTAATTTTGCAATAAATAAATAAAACTATGGCAAATACAGCATCAAAAAGGAAAACGACTAAAAAAGCAATCAAGCCTAAACAAAAAACAGAGCTTGAATTATTATTTGAGCTAATGTTAAAAAAAGCATCTTTAAAGCCGGAAGACATCTACAGTACAAGTATGAAGTTGTGGATAATGGAACATGCTAATGAGTTATTGACACCGGAAGAAAAAAAGAAGTTTAAGCATCTATTTGCATAATATGAAGCAAAGAGTATATATATAAGCCCTGATCTCTCGGGGCTTTTTTTTGTCTGTAATTTTACAACTCTACTTGTAATATTACAAATCCGTCGTAACGAGTTGACCCATAGTTGTTTTTATCCCAAATTTTTATTATAATTTTACATCGGTAATCTTAAAGTTTACATGTGGTTATACTTGCGTAAACTTCGGTATGATTTCCGTAAACTCTGGTATGATTTCCGTAAACTTTGGTTTACATCTAGTATATTTTGAGGTTAAAATACTGATAGTGAGTTAATTAAGTAAAATGACAAAAAAAGAGAAATCTAAAAACCGATTAGAAAAGAACACTAAGAAAACTTTAAAAAAGAAAGTTGAAAATAAAGCAGGTAATTTTGAACCTGTATATAAACAATTTAAAAACAAACCTAAACTAGCTATTAAGCATTTATTGAAAGTTAAGCAGGGTGAGTGCTTACAAGCATTGTATCGTAATGACATTGGTTTTGTAGATATTGTTTGGGGCGAACATGATGATAAAACAGGAAAAGGTTTTGGACTTAAACATATATATAGAAAACATGGAGATGAAATAAAACAATTGGGGTTCAGTATTGAAGATTTTATTCCTATTGTGGTTCTAGGAATAAGTGAAACAAAAGAGGAGTATTTACTGGAATCTAACATGTTTAGAGTTGTAATAGAAAGAAAATACAATGGCAGACAAAAACAATGGCTGCTAACAGCTTTTGATTTAAGAAAAAAGCCTTTGTTAAAAACAAAGGCTTTAAAAAAACGAAATAATTAAAATCGTTGTCGCTAATTATTTTACATGCCTACGCTGTATGGCAAAACATTCAATGCAAAGATAAACAATTTTTAAAATAAACGCAAATATTTTTAATTATGTCAGATACAGAAAATAAAGTAAAGCTTGAAAGTTGGTCGTGTAAACTGGCGAAAAGCACAAAAGGTAACTCAGATGAATACAAAATCAAAAAAGAAGCAAATGGCGTATATGCTTTTATTCTTGAGGGCGAAGTAGAAATCAATAATAAAAAACTATCCAAAAGAGATGGAATGGGGATTTGGAATACAGACAGCATAAATGTAAAAGCGACAGAAAATACTCGTGTACTTTTAATGGAAGTACCAATGACAAGGTAATAAATCGTATTCTCTCAATGTAAAATAAACATAAAATGGAAATAAAAATAAGAGAAGATGAAACAAAAGGTTTTGCAATTGCCACAGTAAATGGGGAAATAGCTGGAAAAATCACCTATACTATACCTTCTGCAGATTTTATTATTATTGATCATACAGAAGTAGAGCCAAGTTTTAAAGGCAAAGGAGTTGGTAAACAATTACTATATAAAATTGTAGAAATGACACGAGAAAAAAACATTAAAATAATACCATTATGCCCATTTGCTAATGCAATGTTTCAGAAACTAACAGACATTCAAGAAGTATTAAAAAAGCAATGAATTTTTTTTTACAGCTTTACTGCAAAAAGCTACTGGCCCATTACTGTCCCGAAATATTTAACAAAACCTCTGAAAGCTTTACTCTCAGAGGTTTTGAGGTGTATTTGGCGGAGAGACAGGGATTCGAACCCTGGGTCCGCGTAAGCGAACAACGGTTTTCGAGACCGCCCCATTCGACCACTCTGGCATCTCTCCTACTTTTTATAGAATGCAAATTTAAGATATTTTTGGTAAAACTAATCCATTATTGCAAATACTTTTAAAAGAAAAAAAAAGATGCAAAGACAATAAGCTTGTTGTTGTGGACTAAGGATACTGAGGAATTCGCCAACTGGCAAGTGTCTCGAAATCTCCGATAAACAACTTACATTTAACAACTTAACAATTAGTAGTCAATATTTTTATTAAGCTATCCACATTATGGCACGATGATTGGAAAAAAAACGAAGAACAAATTAAAACTAAATTTTATTATGAAGAAAAACCATTTACTTAGATCCAGCATTATCTTGTTTGCGATGATGCTGAGTGCAGGAACGATTTCTGCACAGTTGAACTTAGCACCAAAGGTGACAGACATTACCAGAGACAATGAATTTGTTCTAGTTACCAAATCAAACCCTAAATTCGAAAAACCTGAACGAGTTGTAAACACAGATTTTAAGGTTGGCGAAGAAGCCTTTGACCCTTACAAACTGAACACTTATACAACTTGGCGGTTTAAAGGTGCGGATGTTATAAATCATGATGGTACTATAACTCATTATGTGGCTGTAATAAATACTACAACGGGTATGTATTATCATCGTTCGGGTGATATGAAAACAAGTGAAGAATATGAAAAAGCTGTTGCACGAGGAGAAACTGGATCGTGGATAGATTTCTGGAAAGCAATGGAATTTCATTTCCAACCAGAGGTTAGAGAATGGCCATACATTTGGTTACGAATTCCTAATAAAGACAAAAAAAATCTTGTAGTAACACCTATGTCATGGAATACCAGAGATTTTAAACTTGTACTCGTTAAATAATTAAAAAAAAGACTATAATGAAAACTATAAAATATATTTCGATATTTATTGTCTGTGCATTATTTGCAGGACAGCTCTTTGCTCAGGATTTAGAAACCTACAAACTCCAATTACCTGATATTATACTTGAAAAAGGCGGACCAATTTATGTATTGACTCTAACTGATAAAACACAAGAAGAACTGAGTAATGATTTAAGTGAAGATTTCCAAAAAGAAATGCGACAAGGTTTACAAGCAGAAGGTTTAGCTTTTAACTCAAAATTGCCAAGTTTTAATCCATGGATGCGTACAAATCTTTATAGCACAACCGAAAACAAAGATGAAGCAACTTATGTTATTTCTGGGGATTATAGCTTTACTACACAACATGAGAAATCTTATAATGAAAAATCTGCTGCTACATCAACGGACAGTCTTCCTTTTGTTTATTATGAATTTTCCGAAAAAAGCTCTGCTACCGTTGTTGGAAGTGTTATAGTTACTGATGTAGAAACAAATAGTGAAATAGCAAATATTCCTTACAGTAAAGAATTAAGCGACGAAGAAAAAAAGATAATGCAACAAGTTTCAGTAAAAAGTCCTGATAGTTTTATCTCTTCACTTTCCGATCACTTTGTAAAGGCATTCAGATATCGTTTTAGTGCGGTTAAAGCTACATACAAATATGAATTTCCAAAAATCAAACCTGAAGACAAAGATTTGAAAAAAGAATTTAGGGAGTATAAACGCAATCTTAAAGACCTTGCCGATGAAGGTAAACTTAAAGAAATGTTTAACATGTATGTCGAAATTCAGCAAAAAGAAGACAGCCCAGAAGTAAACGAAAGTATAGGTATGTGTTACGAAATTTTAGGAAATTACAGCAAAGCAAAAGAATATTATGACAAGTGTGATAATGCGCAAAGTAAAAACCGTTTAAACGAACAAATTGGTACTCAAAATAAGTTGCGAGACTTAGGTTTTACAATTGACGAGCCAGAATTTTAAAATACAAATACAATAAGTTTAAAAAGCGCAATTATTATGATTGCGTTTTTTTTGCTGTTTTATTTTGCAACCACAAATCTTTGCGTTTGAGACTTATTATAAAAGCTAACTTTTAAAACATAAATTCCTTGTTTAAATTGCTTTACATCAAACTCATAACTATTGATTCCAGCATATAATTTTGGTGTTTGTTTGTAAAGTAATTGTCCAGTAATATTGAATATTTCAATAATTGCATCTTGTTCTATTTGGTTGTATATGTCGCAATAAAGAATATTATTTGTTGGGTTTGGATATTTGCAAAAATGGAATATTGTGGAATAGTGTCTGCATACGTTATTTCTATAAGACTTTCTTTTGTTATTTTGGTATAACTTTCATGTTTTTGGCACATTAAAAGTATCAGCAACGATCTGTGAAAATAATGTATTCAATCCTATAAAAACTAAAATAAATATGCTTATTATTAAATGTTTCATGCAAAAATTATCTAATTTCATAAATTTACGAAAAAAAAGCATTAAATTGATAATTTTATATTAGTATTTTCGTTAAATTTGAATAAAATGAATAAAAACACATTAAAGACCTCGTTATGAAAGCAAAAATTATAATATACGGAATTATTTTGGGGCTAATATTATTTAGTTCATGCAAAAAAGATGAGACAGAGACAGAATCAGAAACAGAATATAAAGATATAAAGCTATCCGCAAAACAGCAGGAAATAGCTAATTCTGGGAATGTTTTTTCTCTTGGGATATTGCAAAAAGTAAGTGCATCTCAAACAAGTGGTAATTTTATGATTTCGCCTTTAAGTATTGATTATGCTCTTGCCATGACAGCAAATGGTGCAAAGAATAATACTCTCAATGAGATGTTGTCTGCTTTAGATTTTAATGATTTTGAAATTCTTGAATTTAATGAATATTTTTCTTATTTGATGAGTGAAATTGTTGATATTGATAGCGAAGTTGAATTAAAAATCGCAAATTCAATATGGTATAGGAATGACTATAGCTTTTTGCAATCTTTTTTCGTTGTAAATCAAGAGTACTATAAGGCTTATGTAAAGTCTTTAGATTTTGCTTCTTCTAATGCAGTATCAGAAATAAATAACTGGGTTTCGGATAATACTAATAATAAAATCACTAAAATAATTGATGGCATTCCTTCTGACGCAGTAATGTATTTGATTAACGCTGTGTATTTTTATGGAAGTTGGCAGTATGAGTTTGATAAGTCTAATACTCAAAAGCAGAATTTTTATCTAGAAGATGGTAATAGTGTATCGGTAGATATGATGGAAATGGAAACTGGCTTAAAGTATTATTATACTCTTGATTATCAAGTAGTTGAGATCCCTTATGGGCAAGGAAATTTTGTTATGGATGTAATTCTTCCTGCTGCTAATACTGATATTGGAGATTTTGTTTCCAACCTAAATTCTGATTTATGGATTGAAATTACACAAGGTTTATACAGTCAGAATATGGTTTTAAAAATGCCTAAATTCAAATTTGAATATGAGAAAGAACTTAATCCTAGTTTGCAAGAAATGGGCATAATAGATTTGTTTACAGGTAATGCAGATTTGAGCGGAATGAATGGAACCGGAGGTTTATATGTGAGTAAAGTAAAGCATAAAACTTATATTGATGTAAATGAAGAAGGAACTGAGGTAGCAGCAGTTACGGCGGTTGAAGTAAGTTACACTTCTGCAGATCCTGATGCCCCTTTATTCTTTACTTTGGACAAACCATTTATTTTTATTATTCGTGAAAAAAGTACTGGCGTTATTTTGTTTGAAGGTGTAATGCGGAATCCATTAGAGGATTAATTTAAACTTTTAATAGCTAATAATCAGATTGTTGCGAAAGGTCTTACTGGCTTGTAGAAACTTAAACCCGTACGTCTTTACGAGCCACCAAGTTAAGTTATTGAGGAAGAAAAATCCCATCAATACTACTCCACTTTATATTCAATTACATCAAAAATTTCGTAAATTTTATATTCATTCTGGACACTATAATTTGCATTTAATGTATTTATAATATCATTGTCAGGGTACGAGAAGCTTGCGGCTGCATCTAAAAAAACAATATGCTCCCATTTCTTATAATCAATCTCGCTAATATGATTTATTCCATAAATGTTTTTTAAACTTAAAGCATTATTTATGTTTGAGTAGGTATCATCATTAGTATAATCTTTAAAGATTTCTTTATCATAATAATAAGCGAAATTTAAGATAAAATGAGATGGGCAAATTATTACTAGAGTATTTGTGTCCTTGATTTCTTTAATTTTTTCAACTGTTTCTTCAACATTTCTTTTATTCGTAATATTAGGTTTTACAGTTGCAATTAATAATAAGCAAATAATAATTGGTACAATATAATTATACTTGGGTTTACTTATGATATAATCGACAGCAATGCCAAGCACAAGTACAAAAGCAACAGCAGCGGGCATTAAATATCTGTCCAAAAACATTGGTACTATATATGAAATTCCAAACATAAAAAAGAAGATAAAAACAAACCAAACAATTATGAGCCTATAGTATATGTTTTTCTGTCTATTTTTCCAAGTAATAATATATTTCACAAGTGCAATTACAAGCACGGCAATCACAGAAACAGCAACAACAGGAGCATTCAAAAATTGGCGGAGCATATTATAAATACCTTCTAAGCCATTCGCAGGTTTAAGCCATGTACCACTTGACGAAGATTCTACAAATCTGTTCAAAACCACAATAATATTAGGCGTATAAAGGATTCCGATTATACCAATACTTACAAGTATATGCTTCCAATATTTTGAAATTATATTCTTGTTAAATGCAAGAAAAAGAAACTGAGTTATCACAATAAAGAAACCAAAATAATGGGAATAAATAATTAGCGTATTTACAATAATCAGTATTATAAATTTCTTTTTTACACTTGATTTGGGATTAATATTATGATTTTCCTTTGGATTTAGAATATCATATAATATCCCCATAAAATAGTACATCGAAATTATAGACAACATACCTAATAAGGCGTAAACTCTGGCTTCATGTGCAAATAAAACATGATAATTTGAGAATACAAAAGCTATACTTGCATAAAGAGCAATCCTTTTATTTAGATATTTAATTCCTAATTTGTAGATAAATAAGACGGTTATGCAGCTAAATAGTAAAGAAGGAAAACGGACAGAAAATTCTGAGATTCCAAAAAACTTAATCCAAAAATGCAATATAATTTCATACAATGGCGGATTATTTCCTTCTGCTAGCAAGTTTAGTATTGAACTTATATTCATTTGGGCATGGTAAACACTAAAAGGCTCATCGCCCCCTAAGGAATTGCTTGAAAGGAAAATTCCTTTGATTGCAAAATTAACTAGTAATAAGGCTATTGCAATTATTACGTGTTGGTATTTTTTTAAATTTTGCATTGACAGCTTTATTTTTCTCCTTTTAATTTTCGAATTTATTTATCCAAATAGTTTCGTTTTGCAATAAAACATCTGCTTTTATATCTCCTTTATGAATTTTATTTTTTTACTTGCTTTTTAATCTTTATTTTTCTGTTCCAGTTTACCCTATATGTCATGCTGGTACTAGGCAGTGCTTAAATTTTTATTTATGTAGCAAATTAGCTAATTCATCTTTAGCATTTTTTGTCTAAATTCATAAAGCCAGTCAAATGCTTCGTTTGTTTCCTCCCATATTCCCCATGCTCCAATTACATAAGAAACAGCTTCATCTTCGTCTCCCATCCCAATATATTGTGGTTGCTTTTTAGGTATTTCCTTAATTCCTAGTAGATAGTCAATTACAAATTTATTACTATTGTATGCTTGCAATAATATTTTTTCGCTTTTTGTTGTTCGTCCAAATTTTTTAAAACTATACAAAGCATTATTGTAATTCCACACAGCACAATCTTCTTCCTCGTTATTTTGGATGAAATTTTCAAAACTTGTCAAGTCGTTTTTACTTAACAGTAAAGGTGATAATAAATATCTTATCCCTTGATTGTCGTTAGGGTTTAGTTCTAACATTTCTTCATAGATTGCAATTGCTTTATCAATTTCTTTTTTGACATAAAAACAACTAGCAAGCCCCGCTTTAGCGCGCATATAAGGTCGTGTCTCGAATAATCCCCAGAAATATCCTTTTTCTTCTTTAAAAAATTTCTTTCCAAGTGTTTTTTCTCCAGCTTTTATTGCTTTCTCAAACATATTTAAAGCTTGGTCTATATCTTTTTCAATACTTGCTAAATAATTATATGCTTCTGCATTATTAGGGTCTAATTCAAGTGCTTGTTTTACTAGTTTTTTTCCTTTTGTAACTGGCTGTTCGTATGCCTCAAAAACTAAATCTTCTGCCCGACCTTTTTTGTCTGTTCTTTCGGGTAAATCATCTAAACCTATATCATTCAAATAGCTTAAAAAATCATTTAATTCATCTTCTGAATTAAAATCATGCTTTTGAATTTCTGTCATTATTTTCGAGATATCTTTTTCTCTATTCATTCTTGATGCATCTTTCTTTTTGCTCATAGTTTTTTTTTATTTAGTTCTAAAATATCGCTATATATTAAACATTTAATTTAGTGTCCGCAATAATAATTACTGTATATCATTAAAAATCATATTTTGAATTTAATAATCCAAAGATAAATATTATTTTAGAATTATAAATTTTAATTGCATTTTATATGGGAATCTATAATATTTCAAACATATTCTTTACTAAAATCAAGTAAAATCGACTTGTACCAACGCAGTAATAGACACAAAAGAGAATAAGCGAAATAAAAATTGACCAATAAAAATTGAAAAAGACAAAATAGTAGTTTCACATGTAATTGTTTTTTTATATCTTCGTAAATAATAAATAAAAATAATATGAAAGCATTTAAAGCATACGACATTAGAGGTGTTTATAACAAAGATTTTAATAAAAATGATGTATATAAAATTGGGTTTTTCTTACCACAAGTGCTTAATGCAAAAAAAATCCTTGTAGGACGTGATGTTAGAGCATCTTCGCCCGAGATTTTTGAATATCTAATAAAAGGCATTACCGATGCTGGAGCCGATGTTTATGATGTAGGCTTAGCAACTACACCTATGATTTATTATTCCACAGCAAAATTTGATTTTAATGCTTCGGTAATGATTACCGCATCGCATAATACAGCTGAATATAACGGCTTAAAAGTTTCGGGTACAAATGCAAAACCTATTGGATTTGATACTGGACTAAATAAAGTTAAAGATTTGATGGAAACCACAGAAGTTATTCCAAAATCAAAAAAAGGAGAGCTACATGAGCTTAATGTACGTGATACATATTTCAATTTTTTAAAAACTTATGTTCCAGATATTTCTAATCTTAAAATAAGTATTGATTGCAGTAATGGCATGGCTGGATTGTTTATTAAAGATTTGTTGGGCCCTGCTCCTATGTATTTTTTCGATGATCTTGATGGTAGTTTTCCAAATCACGAAGCAAATCCGCTTGTAGCAAAAAATATTGTTGATTTACAAAAACATGTAAAAGCAAACAATTCTGATATTGGAGTTATCTTTGACGGTGATGCCGACAGAGTAATGTTTGTTGATGAAAATTCTGAATTTATTTCTCCAGACCTTATGATTGCAGTTCTTGCACATTATTTTCTTGAAGAAAAGGGTCTAAAAGGAAAGGTAATTCAAGATATACGTACATCAAAAGCCGTTGGTGAATACATCTCCCAATTTGGCAGCGAAATGGAAATGTGGAGAGTTGGACGTGCTTTTGCTTCAATAAAACTTAAAGAAATTGATGGGATATTCGGCGGTGAGTTGGCAGGACATTATTATTTTAAAGATTTTTATTATGCTGACTCTGGCATTCTTGCTTGCTTGTTAATATTAGATGTTATTGGCAAAATGAAGCGTAAAGGGGTTTCAGTTTCACAATTAATTGGAAAAATCAAAAAGTACGAAAATTCTGGGGAAATCAATTTTAAAATCGAAGACAAACATGGTGCTATGGATGCGGTTGTTAGTTATTTTGAAGCATTAGAAAAGCCCGAAGCATTTTATGATTTTGACGGATATAGAATAGAATATAAAGACTGGTGGCTAAACATAAGACCGTCAAATACAGAGCCATATCTTCGCTTTTTAGCAGAAGCAAATTCTCCAGAACTTTTACATAGCATAGTTGAACAAGTTGAAGGAATTATTGAAGGTTTTGGAGGGAAACTTGCTGAAGAAGACTAAGTTAGTTTTCACTTAATGAGAACAGTGAACTGAGAACTGAGAACTGAGAACAGAGAACTGAGAACAGAGAACTGAGAGCAGATTACTCCTCTTCAAATTCTTCGTCAAATATTTTCTCAAAATCGGATTTGTCTTTCTCTATGGACTCAAAACTCTCGCATTGTGTAATATAAGTTGAGTATTCTTTTTCAAGTTCCAGATACTTATAAATATCTTTAGCTTTAAAAATCCCTGAGGACTTTATAGCGTTTATATCATCTATAAAACTATTGAGAGCAACGCAACCAGCACGTAAATTATTAAGTTTCTCGAAGTATATATCTATCAACATAAGATTTGCTTCAAATCTCATAATAAGATATTTGCGTGACACATCTCTAACATTTATATTCTCAACAACTATTTCGAGGCTTGGTACTGCTTCGTTGTATCGCTTTTTGTTATAGTCTTTTTCACCGTCCGAAAAGCTTTTATCGGCTGCTTTTAATAATCTAGCATCTTGTGCAACTGAGTAACTGGCTCCTATAACTAACAAGACAACGAGTAAAATTAAGTTCTTTTTCATAATAATTATTTTAAAGTTCAAATATTGTTTACAAATAGCTTACCAAAAATAGTAAATATTTCAATACAATTAAAAATTTAATTTAAGACCAATGTTGTTTACAAAAGAATTACTAATGACACCAATAGGTGGATTAGCATCATACAGATATTTTATTCCTATTTCAAAACTAAGATTTTTTGTAAAAATTAAGCTTATTGATGTTTGGTTTGTAACTCTCAAGTCTGAAAAATCATTAAACAGTGGCTGATAATAAGTAATAGTAGTAATCTCTATCCTATCTTTGGCAATAACATAATTAAATGACAAATAAGTAGAAAGCCGGTGATTTATATAGAATTGTGGAATATCTTCGAGGGTATTTTCCAACTCATACATATACATAGCCCCCAAGCTTAAATTTAGGTTCGGTTTATCAAATATTTTGAGCCTCGGTCCTGTTCCCAGCAATGATCTGTTATCCAAAAGTAATACTGGATTAGCCTGATATTGGACAAATCCTTCCCAATGAAAATATTTAATAAACCTTCTAGTGTATCTAAAATGCAAAAAACCTGCATTGCTAAAATTGCCAGCATCTGTTTTTTTAAGCTCATAACTTCCTAAAAGCAAAAAGACATCTTTACGTGATTTACTTCGGGTCTGCATGGTTAAACTATTATTAGTCTGTAAAAGAGTAGCCTTATTGTTCTGTTCGTACGAAAAAGAGGAAGCCACTGCACCAGAAAAGGAAGTAGTATCGTCTTGCATGCGTTTTGATTCTACATTAACAAGTTGAGAATAAGCAACTTGATTCGCAAAAACACATAAGAATAAAAATAAAATTAAATGCAGTTTCATTTCTAAATATTAATAAAATAATAAAACGTAAAAATACTAAAAGTAAATATCTATTGTCCAACAAAAATCAAACATTAAATTATAAAAGATATACTGAATAAAAAACCAAATCCTTTCTAATTATTTCTATATGAATTTATAAAACGCCATTCGCTAAGGTTTCTTTTAAGATCGCCAGTTTTTGTTCTTGAGTAAATGTTCTTTTTTCAAAACGACCGAAATAAACTTACAATCTTTTTTTACAATCTTTAAATTTTCAGCTTACGATTCAAAGTTGGTTTATTTGGTTTTCAAAGGTACAAAAAATAATTATAATCATAGTTTTACGAACTCCATTTTTTGGTGTTGTCAATTATATATTGTTTTACCTCAAAATGATCGTTTTGCGTGTTGATAATTACATCATAATAATCATTTTGCCAATTTTTCCGACTAGGTGTATTTCGCAAAATATTGATATGTTTTGATGTTTGCATTTGGAATTTACCCATGATTTTGGGGATTAGCATATTTCGACGATATAAACGATATTGTTTTACACCAATACCAGAAATACCATTGTCAAAATCATAATCCCGCAAAATAATTATTAAATGGATATGATTGTGCATTATCACCCATTCATCCAAAACAATTCGTTTACGATATTCTGGCAATTTGATTATCTCGTTTTTAACGATTTCTCCATATTCATTTAAAACCATTTCTCCATTTTCAACATTGCCGAGTTTTTTTTCCGTTCTGTATGTCGACAGTTATATAATATATCCCTGGATCTGAATAGTTGTGCTAAACTTTACGGTTAGAACGACTCAAATGTAAATTTTTATTGGATTTCATGGCTTTAAAGTGCTGGTTTTTAATGTTATAAATATTTGTTATAACGGTGTCGTCGGGTTGCGTTATGGAAATTGGTCTGTTCAAAGCGTCAAAACTTGTTTGTGTTATAAATTCTTCAGTTTGCAGAGTTACTGTTCCGCTATGATCCAGAACGTTCTGATAATCAACTGCAAACGATTTCTTGAAAGATAACAAATTTTGTTTAAAGTCGCATAAAATATGGGCGGTTTGTGTGTTTTAATTTTCTTCGTTTCGCTTATATCCTATTGGTTTCCGATTTTTATATTCAAGCTCTTGTTGCTTTGATTCTTCAAATTGTTTCAGATATTCAAAAATCAACATGAACTTATTGTCGTGATCTGATAGCTGATTTCTCACTTTTTCTAATTCCAAAAACAACTCTTTATGAGACAATAGCATTTCACGCATTCTATTGAAGACACGAACTAATTGTATGTTTACCTGTATTGCTATTTCAGTATTCAAAACACTGGCAAGCATTAAAATTCCATGTTCTGTAAACGCAAACGGGGCAATACGTAATCCCATTATTTCCTTACTGGTGTTCCCAAATTGTTTACGGAAGTCGTCAAGTTCTTCTTTAGTAAACTCTATCATAAAATCATCCGGGAACCTTTCAATATTTCTACGCACCTGCTCTTTTAAACGTCTGGTTTCTATACCGTAAAATTCAGCAAGGTCTCTGTCTAATATTACCTTTTTCCCACGTATCAAATATATTTTTGAGATTATCGTTTCTTCTGGAAGCATTATTTTGTTTTTTGAGTTATTCATATTTCTAATTTTAAGTTGTAAAAATAAAAATAAAAATTGGGTGTCGCAATTTGCGATACCCAATTTTTCTCAAGTAATACAAACTCACTTTACGGTCGATATCAAAATCAGAACTTTTTTTATTCAATCTTTGTCTTATTTTACTTTACCTTTACCTTACTGGCTAACTCATTCCTAGCCTTAAAACGCACTACTTTTTTTGCAGGTATTTGTAAGGCTTTACCAGTTTGTGGATTTCTGCCTGTTCTGGCTGCAAGCTCTGCTATTCTAAATGTGCCAAAGCCGACAAGTGTTACATTCTCACCTGTTGCCAGTGCTTCGCCTATACTGCCGAGTACAAGTTTTAAACTCTCACTTGCTGCTACTTTGCTTATATTGCCTTTTTTGGCGATAATGTCGATTAGTTGGGGTCTGTTTATGGACATAGTATTTGTTTTTAGTTTAAAGTTAAATTTTCTGAGATATTATGCTTTTCTCTTGCTTCTATAAATTCAACTTTTGTCATAGGGCCTATTGTTGTTTTCGTCTCTTTTAATATTATCCAATAATAAACAGCATCGCATCCTTCTTTATAATCATATTCAGTATCATACAGTAACGCATTTGGATCATTCTCTATTGGCTTTTGAGTTGCAATAATAAATTTTTCATTATGTTTATATTCCAGAATAGTAGATGGGATTTCTCCATATGTACCTGTTGAATTTGATATCATCTCATGGTCTGAATAATAAACAAAACCATCTCCCAGATTTTTATCATTATTATAATTGCAACTTTGTAAAATCAAAATTATGAAAAAAAAGAATATACAAGTTTTAATGGTTCTCATAATATTTATTTTGTCCATGGATATAAAGGTTTTAGTGTTTTGCTTCCATAAATATTAATATCATATTTCTGACCATCTCCAGCATAGTGTCTTCCTATGCCAGTTTGTATATTCCTTGGCCAGTTTAACGGATTCCAAGGATTATGCATTTCAAAATTATATTCGTCTGAATATGCTCTAACTTGATGATTTGGGTATCGTTTTAGCGTAATCTGACCATAAACTAAAGCATCATTAGTTGAACTACTAGCTCTAAAAAGACTAATTGTCTTTTTCTCACCAACATATTTTTCACCCTTTGAATACAAATTTGATAAATCTATTTTTCCCAAATCAGTGTATAACGCTTGTCCATTCCCATTATTGTACCAATCATTCGCTTCATCCAAAGTCAAATGTCCATCCCAGTCAGGTCTACTGCTTAATGAGTTATAGTGATCTAGGAATTTTTCAAAGTTTCCATTATTCGCAAACTCTAGAGCCTGCCCATTACTCATATTATCCAATGTTTTTCCCTTAGCCATTGCATCATCATTAGACATCCCTTGTTTAAAGTCTGATGCATTCATGATAATAGCATCACCTTGTAAACCTAAATCATCAGTTCCAAGAAATTTTCCGCTTAAATCGTAAATAGGATTATCCAACGCCCCAGTTGGGTCAACTCTACCAATAGGATTGTTTTGACAATAATTGTACGGACTTACCCAGCTTCTTTGGTCTGCCATCGGGTCAACACTCAACCAAATACTCGCATCGCTGTCGTAGTATCTAGCACCAAAACGCCGCACTGAGCTTGTCGAAGTGTATGTGTAATCAGTTTCTGTATCGTGTTCCTTAGCTGTGAACTTGTAGCGGGAGTCAAATTCGCTATTGCGTTGAGAGACTATAAGTTCTCCAAATGGAGCATATTGTATGTGTTGTTCTGCTCTGCCCCAAAAATCAGTTATAAAACTACTGCTGCCAAGGTGGTCTGGGTGGTAGGGCATTGACTCTATGTCTGTACCAGAATTTTGCATGAGGTAAAGTTAGGAAAAGTTTTTGGAAATATTGAAAATTGCCTTCGGAAATTGTTTGCTAACCGTTAAGTAACAGATAATTTATTGCATTTTATGTGCAAATACTAGCTACGAAGGCTTCCAATTAGCTCATTGATGTCTTTTACACCATATTTTTTACAATAATATTCGATACCTTCAAGTATTTTAATTGTAGCATCGGGTTCGATAAAGTTTGCAGTTCCAACTTGAATGCATGAGGCTCCAGCTAGAAAAAACTCGATGGCATCTTCGGCCGTCATTATTCCACCAAGTCCACAAACGGGGATTTTTACGGCTTTTGCAACCTGCCAGACCATTCGTAGAGCTATTGGTTTAATTGCAGATCCGGAAAGCCCACCAGTAATAGTTGATAATTTTGGTTTTCTGGTTTTAGCGTCAATTGCCATACCCAGAAAAGTATTAACTAAGGAAACGCTATCAGCTCCTTGATTTTCAACTGCTTGGGCAATTGAAACAATATCCGTAACATTTGGAGACAATTTAACCATCAAGTGTTTCTTATACACTTGTCGAACAGCTTTTACCACCTCTTCGGCTGATGCACAACTTGTTCCAAAAGCCATTCCTCCTTCTTTAACATTTGGACATGAGATATTTAATTCAATTGCTGGAATATTTGTGAGTTCGTTAATCATTTCTGCAGTAGCAACATAATCATCTACTGTAGAGCCACTTACATTAACAAATATATTAGTATTTAGATGTTCTATTTTTGGATAAATATCATCACAAAAAACTTTTACGCCTTTATTTTGTAAACCTACTGCATTTAACATTCCTGCGGCGGTTTCAGCCATTCTAGGATAAGGGTTTCCCTCTCGATGGAGCAATGTTGTGCCTTTAACAATAAAGCCTCCCAGACGGCTTAAATCAACAAAATCTTCAAATTCGAGACCATATCCAAACGTACCAGATGCAGTAAGAACGGGATTTTTTAATTTTAATCCGTTAAAATCTATATTCAAATTTACCATACTAATTTTTTGACATTAAAAACAGGTCCATCAGTACAAACGCATTTATGTCCATCGATTGTATCCTGTACACAACATAAACAAGCACCAATTCCGCACGCCATAAGGTTTTCGAGTGATACTTCACATGTTATATTTTTTTCAATCGCTAAATTTCCAAGTGCTTTTAACATTGGTTGCGGTCCACAGGCATAAATTTTATCAAAATGAATTTTATCAGAATTTAAAAGCGAATGGTCAAGGACATTGCCAGTTTCACCAAAGCTTCCATCTTCGGTTGTATAAAAGACATTTCCATATTTCGCAAATTTATCAGAGCGTAAAATGCTTTCTTTATCCTTATATCCTAATAAAAATGTTGGTGAAAATCCAAAATTCATAAAATACTTTGCAGTATATAACATAGGTGCAACCCCACAACCTCCACCTACGAGTAAAATATTGTCATTATCGGGCATACTAAAAGAATTACCGAGAGGAAATACTAAGTTTAGCAAGTCTCCTTTATTAATTTGGGACAATTTAGCAGTACCTTCTCCAGCAATACGCACAAGAAGACTAATAGTATTTTTCTCGTAATTAACATCGTGTACACTAATAGGTCGTCGCAAAAAAGTGTTAGGAGCTCCGTCAATTCTAACTTCTACAAATTGGGCAGGAGAGATATTCGGTAACTCATCCTCTGCAAGCAATTTTAATAAAAAATAATCATCACTCAAGCTAATGTTGTAAACAACTTCAAAATCACAGGTTTGTTTGTTCATAAGATTGTAAAATTTGTTTCACAAACATACAAATTATTTATGAGGATTATAGGATTCAAAAGTTTTATCAGTAAAAAATACAACAATCTTTTCAACAGTTTTTTCAGAAGAAGAAGTTGGTTTAAATGATGTTGGAGGACTGCTTTTATCATCAGAAACAGGTTTTTCAGGACTTTCAGGCTGATTATCAGTAGAACTATCAGTGTATATAGGCTTAATAATAGGGCTTTTATCCTCTAAAACAGTTGGCGGATTTGAAAATAAAGTATCCTTACCTGTATAAATGGCATTCTCATCGGGTTTAGCTCCCACATTAGTAATTTTATACATTTCGCCTTTACCTGTAAGTAACCATTCTGCGTTAATACCTCTAAATCTCTCCAATAGTTTTATCACAAAATCTGTCGAAGGATTATTACGTCCAGAAATAATATGAGATATACTCGAAGCTTGAACGCCAATCTCTTCTGCAAATTTTGTAGCAGTCATTCCTTCTTCTCTTAAAATTTTTGCAATTCTATCTTTCATTTTAGCGTGTTTTTTGACATTACAAATGTAATGATAATATAGTTTACATTTGTAACATTTTATTAACAATTATGTGTTTACATTTGTAACATTGTCATTGTTAAATTTTATAAATATTACGCCATTATCTATTTTAGACATGTAGCCTGGTAATGCTTATAAATTATTGATAATAAACACATATAAAAGATAGATTAAACGCAATACAGCTCAAATTAAGCTTAATAAAGGCTCTGTTACAGGCAAAACGCAATATCCTAAACAATTACTACATCAAAAATCAGTTAAAATACTGGTTTTAAGGCTTTTAAATACATATTATATGTATGATTATTGCTTTTGTGTTGATATATTTACAAGATTACTCAATTCCCATAATTATTTACTTGAAATGAATTGTATAAACAACTGTTTGTAAGTAAGTTACAATTAAAATCCTTATCTCTATAAAACTTTGGAATATATTTATTTTTGTAATCGTAAGAATTATTACATTTGTAACAATAGCTTGTAATATACTTATAATTATTTACAATTTGTAGTGTTCACAAATGTAAATACTCTATTTTCACATAAGTAATAATTACATTCGTAACATCAGTGTTTTATTTTGAAAAACTAAAAATCGCTAATTAACTTCTATCTTTTTATCTCGGTAAGTTTATATCCAGAAAAAAAACATTGCCTCCTACCCTTTTAAAATGAGTTTGTGATAATATTATATTTTGATAATTCATTCTATTATGTGGTTTTTAATAAGCTAAAAAGGAGCTTAATTATTTATTAGAGAAATAATTTTTATCGCAGTTTTATACCAATTAAATTTCATTTGGATTTTTAGACTCTAAAATTTATAAATCAGAAATTAATAACTCAGTTGTATTTTATCTCAACATAAAAAAACTAAACCTTTATTATTTTATTTTTCATTTCTAAAAAATATTATTTGTGATAATTATCTATTTCTAAAAGCCGTTATTTAGGATTATTCTCTATCCTAGTACATATCACTATTAAATATTACGCTCTGAGTATGATTAAAACACTTAAGTTACCTATCAATCATCTGAATAACAATGCAATGCATTACTAATTTGCATTATTGAAATATTACTGCTGTATTCTATTAAAATCGTAGGATTGCTGATTTGTAAATAAATTAGGAGTTCTGAAATTTCACAGTGTCCAATAAAAATGATGCTAAAGCAAGTGGAAGAACGAAAAGTTTATACAGTGGCTGAAGCCAACTGTAAGAAATAATTTTAGAATTAATAAATTATTTACTTTTTGTTTATTTATTTATTTTCAGACGTTTACATTGCCTCCACTTTAATGGCAGAAATAGGATTGGATTTATTTGTCGGCAATGTAAAGTCGAAATTCTATCATAAATTTAAATCGGAGGATTGCTGATTTTCAAATAAAACAGGTTTTCTGAAGTTTCATTGTTAAAAAAGGATGTATCGTCCCTAGCGGGACTTTTTATTTTATTTACTATTTTTTACCAATATTTAATGCCTACGGCATTAGTCCCGTTAGGGACGTAATATTGGTAAAGCTATAGTAACCAGTTTCTTACAAGTCCCGTATGGGACGATACATTTTGAAAATAGCACAAGTTCTAAAGTAGTGTTTAGCAAAAACAAATCAATAGTAATAAATAATGTGTCGTCTCATACGGGATTTGTAAAGCATTAACAGTTAAGGTTTTAATTACATTGCGTCCTTTTGGGACTAACACCATAGATAATGAGTTTATTGTTTTACAATTCCTTAGGTTTGATTTTAATATTTGGCAAGATTTTTTTATACTCTAATTCAAAATTTGGAGTAAAAATATTTTTATTCAATTGATTTTTAATTTCCTTCATACTCCAGAACTTGACATCATCTACTTCATCATTTGGCTTAAAATTTATTTCATTTATATCAGCCATAAAAACAAACACCAATTCCTTTTCAATATCCGACTGCCAAAAATACTTAGTTATAAAATTATGTTTAAGATTTTTAAGTCCTAACTCCTCTTTGGTTTCACGTTTTAAGGCAGTTTCTATATCCTCACCAAGTGCAATATGACCACCAACAGCAGTATCCCATTTTTCGGGTTGAACTAACTTGTTTTTATTACGTTTTTGCAACAAAACTTCGCCTTTATTATTAAATATATGCAAGTGAATCACTGGATGCAACTTCATTGAGCCATTATGAGCCTCACTCCTAGTCATACGTCCAATTATTTTGCCGTCAGTATCAATTTCGGGTAAATATTCTTGTGTATTTTTCTTACGTGTCAATAAATTGTGCACAAATTCTATAAGCATTAAAACTCCAAAAACTATGTAAAATAATACTCCACTAATAAACGCCCAAGCCTCTTTGGACATAAAAAATGCTGAATAAAAAACAAGAATAGTATGTCCTAAAAATATCCAAAACATTAGTTTAATAGTTCGAGTCATCATTCTTTGCTGCTCATCATTAAACTCAATTCCTTTCATATATCTTTGCGACATCATCATCATTATGTTTTTTGATGAGAAAGCTGACATACCAAGTATTCCGACAAGAATAAGCCCAATTACTCCAGGTTTGATTTTAAAGAAAATGTCGTTATGAAGTAATATCGAAACAAGTCCTAAAGCGACAATTAGCAAAGTATCGTAAAGCACAAATTTATCTAATCTTTTTTCTTTAAAATAAATTACGGCGAGTTGAACAATTCCAAATCCAGTTGCTACATATAAGCCAATCTCTGTTCCCCACAACTCATCAGCAACAATAAAAACCAGTAATGGTAATAATCCTGGCAAAAGAGTTTTAATTATCCCCGAAGCTTTCATACCACAAAATTAAATTATAATTTGTTTCAAAAGAATAATTTTTGTTTTTATTTATATTTATTAAATTTGCTGTCTGAAATTTAAAGCAATAGAACCATGAAAAGATTCTTAAAATTTCTTGCAAAGAATAGACAAATTCTATTTTTCATATTATTATTTGCTGGTGCTTGTCTTATTAGTACCGATATTTTTGCCCGCATGGGTGGAGCAGGCGGAAGCAATAACGGCGGCGGCGGTGGCGATGGTATAGGCGAGCTTATATTTATGATATTCATGCTTTTACCTTTCCCTTTTAACTGGATAGTTGTAATTGGCTTGCTTATAGGAGTATTTGTTTATTCGAAACTCAAAAAACGAGGATCTATACTTAATAAAGTCCAGACATCTCAAATTCCTAGTAAAAAGAATGAAAAAGCACTTGCATCATTCAAATTATTACATCCTAATTTTGATGAAAATCAATTTCATAATAAAGTAAAAACTGCATTTACCGACATTCAAAATGCCTGGGCAGCAAAAGATATAAACAGAGTACGCCGATTTATTACAGACGGAATGTATCAAAGGGTAAATACCCAGTTTAAAATGATGAATATTTTGGAGCAAAGAAATGAGATTGAAAAACTCACAATAAAATCCACAGTAATCGACAAAATTGAAAGTGACGGTTTATATGACATAATACATGTAGCTGTATTTGCAAGCATTAAAGATAAGTTCATCTCAGATAAATATACAAATTTGAGTACTGCTACATTTGAGGAATTTGTTGAATACTGGTCTTTTATTCGCAAAATTTCTGCTAAAGGGACAGATATGTACTCTACTTATAATTGTCCGAACTGTGGTGGCGATCTTTCTGGAGCGAATCTAAGCGATGTAAGTAAATGCCCTTATTGTGGTACATTTACAAATAGTGGAGAATTTGACTGGGTACTCGCCGAAATTACTCAAGCCGACGATTACGCTACTACCAACCATTTGCACAATCTTAGCGATACTCTTGCCAATAAAATAGAAGATATCTTAGATACAGATGAAGACTTTTCTGTTCAGTTAATTGAAGATAAAGCAAGTAATGGCTATCTACAAATACAGACAGCAAGAGTAATGAAAAATCCAAAAATAACTCGCCGTTTTGTAAGTGATGAGTATTACAACAAACTTGAGAATTTATTAAAGTCTGAGGAGCATTTTGTGTATAATCGTATATTTATAAATGATGTTACATTAATAGGTGCATTGCAAAATGAAAATAAAAACATACTTGCACTTGCAATTAAATCATCTTTTCAGCGAGTTAAAATTATAGATGGTAAAGCTCAATTGCTGGATTTTACTATAACAAGTAAAAACGAAGTACTGATGATGAGCAAGGATATTGCCAGCGGAGAAAACAAAGGTTCTGTTTATGCACAGCAATGTCCGTCATGCGGTGGCATTATCTCTGATACAACAGATATTAATTGTCCATATTGTGGTAACTTGCTTAATAGTACAAAAAACGAGTGGATTATTACAGATATTATGAGCCAAGAAGAGTATCTCAATTATTATAAAGCAAACGCAAGTCTTTTTGTTGCGAATGTCAATCCTAAGAAACTTGATGCTACATACAAAGTTAGAGACTATGCTTTTAACAATGTTCTAATTATGGTTGCTGCCGACGGAGTTTTTGATAATGAAGAAATGGACTTTGTTAATAAACTGGCAAAAAAATGGGGATATGCTCCATCAAAACTTGCGGGTATGCTTGATATGGCTAAAAATAATCAACTTGTAATTAGAATGCCAGAAAAGAGTAAAGATCGTGATAAGATTTATAAACTCATGTATAAAGCAGCAAGTATAGACGGCTATATTTCGCCAGAGGAACAAAGTTTACTTGATAACATTAAAAAAGAGTACTTGGAGCAGGATTAAAGATTTACAAAATATTATATATCATCCCTACGGGATTTATATTTCTTTTATCTTTCGATTACCAACATCACGTCCCTACGGGACTACGGCTATCAAACAGTGTCCTGTCCACAGAGTGAACTTACCAAAATGAACTTTTCGCCATGAAGTCAAAACAATCAAATATCGATAAGTTAAACTACGAAAATTAAACCAAAAAATCCTGTAAGCAATGGTGTTGCATGTTTTATTATTTATCTAACCCAATAGCACCGACAAAGTTTTCAATTCAGTTAGACGAAATAATTCAAACCTGAGTATTACAATAGTTTTATCGGACAACAGTGATTTGAAAATTATATTTCAATAGTTTTTTTGACAAACAACAACTCATAAACCAATTATTTGTTTCGTAAATATATTAAAAATAATTCTGCACAAGCTTTGGCATCACTCAACGCGTCATGATGACTTAAGTGAATTTTATAATTATTACATAGCGAAGCAAGATTATTTTTAAAAATCCGATATGTGCATTGTTTATCATAATTATGAGCTTGCATCCCATAATATGCCTTAAACAAAAGCCGTCTGCAAGTTAGCAGACGGCTATATAAAGCGGCGATTACTGTATTTTTGTAAATTTATTTATACTTAAACCTTCTTCTGTTTCAATTTTGATTATAAACAATCCGTTCTCCAATTCAGACACATCAATGTCGTTTTGAGTACTCCCCTTTTTAACGATTTGTCCAGCAGCATTAAAAATTGAAAACTGCACTTCTTTATCAATATCAAGGATTAATTTATTAGTAACAGGGTTTGGATAAGTATTTGTTTTTACCAAGTTGAGATTATCAATATTACTTCCTTGCCAGCCATCAAACCATCTGTAAGTACGATTTAATAGATCGTTACGGGCATCAATATTTTGAATTTGCTCGATTCCAAAAGCGAAATAAGCAATTTTTGATTTTCCTTTATAACTTTTTACTGCTGCTGCTTTTCCATCAGGATAAAACAAGACTTCGGCAGCGTCACCATAATTTTTAATAGCATCGGGAGAAAAGTTACCTCCGTAAGCATCAAACAAAGCTACTTGGGATATTCCGCTATAAATTGAATCCTCCGTAGCATTTATTACATTATTTTGTGCATCTCCCTCATTACGAAAGCTGGATGACAAATAATTTTGGAAAAACAGTTTTTGTGTTATTGAGGTAGAATAGCCATTAGATCTATAAATATCCTGACCAATATCCTGACCAGCCATCAACAAGTTTCCTCCTGCGTCAATAAAATCTATTAAAACATTTGTTTGTTCAATAGTTAACACAGGTAGTGTACCACCGACATTAAAGTAAATATTTTTAACATTATCAAGTAATCCATACTCGACTGCTTGTTCAAGAGTATATCCTGGAATTGCACCAACAGAAGTACATCCTGCTTCATTTAATCCTATTTTATATAATTCTGCATACTCATCGCTTGTAATATTATTAATACTCCCCGATCCGTTAATAATCAGATTATCAACCCCTGATACCACAAAAACCTCTACAATCTTTTCATTATTTTGTTTAGTACCGCTACTTTCTATAGTCAAGACACAATGAGCCACCCCTGGATTCTCATTTGGAGTAACACTAATCTTAACATTTTTTACTTCGTCAGCAAGCATATTGATATTTGCCGTTTCTGTAAAAACTTCTTGGTTAACTGTAAAATTAATTTCCCAAGCATCTGGAGCATCATACGATAAGCTTAATATCATATTTTGTTCCTCTGGAATACCATTAATTAATGTAAGATCAAAATCGGAGCTTTGTCCAGCTTCGCCAGCCTGTAAGTGATTATCAGTAAATAGACGTCCAAAGTCTGGTTCAATTTCTCCGTTATGCCAACCAAAAATCACAGGCACTTCAGCACCTGTTATAACCTCTTGCCTAGTTTCAGTAATAAATGCAACAACAGAGCAATTTTCGGCCACAAAGTCATCCTCCAAAACATAAGTATAAGTTCGATTAATGAGACTTCCCTGTTCGATATTCTCAATTTCATCGCCCCACTGTCCGGTAACCAAATGTCTTAATATATGTTTATGGTTATATGACGAGCTTGCTCCTGCCTGATAACCAATAACATTACTTTCGAGAATTGCCACTTGAATAAAATTTGATTCCAGCCCAAAAGGTAAGCCTTCGACATAAAATGCTTCAACGGTAATTGAGACTTCACGAGTTTCTGAATCATAGGTTGTTGACAAACCTACATTAACAGGAGATGCCTGCTCCAAAATTCGTTCGGCAGCTTGTGCCCATTTAGCATTATACAAAGCAGTACCTCCACCTTCAGTTAAATCAGCAAATAGATGTCTGTTAATGGTTGCTGAAGGGTATCCTCCCAAATTTGTCTGTCCCTGAAGAGCACTACCAAATGATGTTCTAAAGTCGGGTTGTCCTGTATTTGGAGCTGCATAAGACCCATTGTGTATATTAATAATAAATGCTTTTCCTGGATTATTGCTAACAATATTTTCAGCAGCCGTATGTCCATAAGGACAAGCAGGACAATTTATGCCAGTATATTCTTCCAATATAACCGCTTTCTTTTGAGGACGTGTTGTTACAATATCCTGAGCTATCATTACACTAGGAAATATAGTTGCAATCAAGCTCCATAATAATATTTTTTTCATATATTTTAAATTTTTAGTTGATATATAAACTGTAAAACGCATAATATGGTTGCAATTATTCAAAAGTTTTATTAAAAGCTATTTCCTCTATCTCTTTTCTTTCCCGTGGCATTTGCTCCATTTTAAAGATATCAAGCGGCAGATTTCCAGTCATACCTCCATATCCCATTGCAACCATTGTTACGGGTTCTAGTTTATCAGGAATTTTCAACAATTCTCGTGCTTTTGCAGCATCAAATCCGCCCATAATATGTAACGAAATACCCATCGATTCAGCCATAATCGACATATTTCCCATAGCGAGACCTAAGTCATGCCAAGCATGTTTATACACTTTTTCGTTATGTTCATATTTAAGTCTAGCCATTGTAATCATCAGAACAGGAGCTGCCTTAGCCCATGCTTGATTAAATTCCTGCATTATACTCAACAGGGTTTCATACAATTCAGGATTTTTCTGTTTATCTGCATATATAAATCTCCACGGCTGACCATTATAGGAGGATGCAGCCCACCGAGCAGCTTCAAACATTTTCAATAAATCCTCTTCGCTAATGTTTTTTTCAAGAAATCCTCTTGGGCTATGTCTCAATTTTATTAATTCCATCATTTCCATAATTGTTCACTTTTTATATTTTCAACTTTCAAAATTAGTAAAAATAATAGTCTATTAACTTAAATAACAGTTTTTATACCAATTATGTTGAAATATTTTAGTAAAACATAAGAACTGTGATGCAAATTATTTTAATATTATCTATCAAATCTGCAATATTTTTTTCTCATTAAATCATTGACAAACAATTATTTAGATAAACAGGAGTTCACTGTTACGGCAAATATTTTAAAGTTGGTATCCCTTAAATAATGTATAGTTTATAATATGTTATTTTAATAAAATCTTAAAATTCCTTTAAACCTGTCAATAAACATTTTCATAATTAAATATTTTTTTTAATTTTGGGGAGAATAAATAATATTTATTAAAACAATATAGTTATGGCAAAAATCAGAGGAGCTATTTTAGTTGACGTTGAGGCGTGTAAAGGCTGTGGTGTTTGTATCCCTGCTTGTCCTCAAGACGTTCTGGACTTAGCAAAAGAAGTAAATGGTAAGGGATATAATTACTCTTACATGAAAAATCCAGAGGCATGTATAGGTTGTGCAAACTGTGCAATTGTATGTCCTGATGGTGTAATATCTGTTTATAAGGTAAAAGTGGCCTGATTTAATCACATAAAAAATTAGAAAAAATGGAAAAAGAACTAAGGTTAATGAAAGGTAATGAAGCGATAGCAGAAGCTGCTATACGCTCTGGGGCAGACGCTTATTTCGGATACCCAATTACTCCCCAGTCGGAGGTAATTGAGTATTTGATGGCGGAAAAGCCTCACGAGAGAACAGGAATGGTAGTTTTACAGGCAGAAAGTGAAGTTGCTGCCATAAACATGGTTTATGGTGCTGCTGGTTGCGGACGAATGGCAATGACTTCGTCTTCTAGCCCTGGTGTCAGTTTAAAACAAGAGGGAATCTCATATATTGCAGGAGCTGAATTACCATGTTTAATAGTAAACGTAGTTAGAGCAGGTCCTGGTTTAGGAACTATCCAACCAGCACAGTCTGACTATTTTCAGTCAACTAAAGGTGGAGGACATGGTGATTACAGACTTATTGTTTTAGCACCGGCATCTGTTCAAGAAATGTACGATTTCGTAGAATTAGGATTTGAATTAGCATTCAAATATCGCAACCCAGTTATGATTCAATCTGATGGTATTATTGGTCAGATGATGGAAAAAGTTGTGATTGGTCCTCAAAAACAAAGAAGGACACCTGAAGAAATCATCAAACAATGTCCTTGGGCTACAGTAGGAAAACCTACCACAAGAGAGCGTAATATAATTACATCTTTGGATCTTGTTGCGGCTAAACAAGAAGAGTTTAACTTAAAACTCATAAAAAAATACAAAGAGGTAAAAGAAAATGAAGTTAGATATGAGTTAATAAATACAGAAGATGCCGATTACATTCTAGTTGCTTACGGTTCATCAGCACGTCTAAGCATGAAAGCCATGGATTTGCTACGAGCTAAAGGGATTAAAGTTGGTATTTTACGATTAATCACACTTTATCCATATCCGACAAAAATTATTGGAGAATTAACTAAAAAAGTTAAAGGTTTTCTTGCAGTAGAGATGAGTGCAGGACAAATGGTTGAAGATTTACAGCTTGCTGTACAATTTAAAAAACCAGTTGCTCATTTTGGTCGTCTTGGTGGAGTAATTCCTGCACCAGAAGAGATTGTAGAAGCTTTAGAACAAAAAATAATAGGAGGTTAAATCATGGCAGAAATCACAATACAAGATATCATAAAAAAAGAAAACCTTGTTTATACAAAGAGCAAGGTTATGACAGATGCTACTTTAAGCTATTGTCCGGGATGTGGTCATGGTACTGCTCACCGTCTTATTGCAGAGGTAATAGAAGAAATGGACATTCAGAGTCAAACCGTAGGTGTTTGCCCAGTTGGTTGTTCTGTTTTAATGTATAATTTTCTTGATTTGGACATGCAGCAAGCCGCACACGGAAGAGCACCTGCTGTTGCAACTGCAATCAAGCGCTTAATGCCCGAGAAATTCGTATTTACTTATCAGGGAGATGGCGACTTAGCTGCTATCGGAACTGCCGAGACCATTCACGCATGTAACCGAGGCGAAAATATTGTAATTATTTTTGTAAATAACGGTATTTATGGAATGACAGGTGGTCAAATGGCTCCAACTACACTTAAAGGAATGCCTTCATCAACTTGCCCTTACGGAAGAGATATTGAAATGATGGGTAATCCACTAAAAATGACAGAACTTGTTGCACAACTTGCTGGAACATACTACGTAACTCGTCAAAGTGTTCATTCACCACGCAATGTACGTAGAGCGAAAAAAGCAATTCGCTTGGCTTTTGAAAATCAAAAGCTAAAAAGAGGTGTATCGTTCGTTGAGATAGTTTCTAACTGTAACTCAGGCTGGAAATTACCTCCTGTAAAAGCAAACGAATGGATGGAAGAAAATATGTTCCCGTTTTATCCACTTGGAGACATTAAAGTGGACGGTGAAATTGTTAGTAAATAATTAAAACGTAAAAATTATGACTGAAGAAATAATTATTGCCGGTTTTGGTGGACAAGGTGTTCTTTCGATGGGTAAGATATTAGCTTACTCCGGACTTATGCAAGGTCAAGAAGTATCGTGGATGCCATCATACGGACCAGAAATGAGAGGCGGAACCTCTAACGTTACAACAATTATTAGTGACGAAAGAATCAGCTCTCCAATATTAAATAAATACGATACTGCTATTATCCTTAACCAACAATCAATGGATAAATTTGAATCAATGGTTAAACCAGGTGGTAATCTGTTGTATGATCCAAACGGGATAATACGCCATCCTGAACGTAAAGACATTAACATATACAAAGTTGAAGCAACACACATTGCTACAGAAATGGGTAACGTTAAAGTTTTTAATATGGTGGTTTTAGGTGCTTATCTTAAAATTAAACCTATTGTTAAAATGGAAAATGTTATGAAAGGTTTAAAAAAATCTATTCCCGTACGTAATCATAAACTGCTTCCGCTTAACGAAGAAGCAATTAAAAACGGAATGAAATCATTAGTAAAAGCTTAAAATTACAATCTATTTCAAATAAAAAGAGGCTGTTTAAAATATTTTTTAAACTCGCCTCTTTTTTGTTTGTTCTCCTTATCATTTATTTATTTTCATAACATTAATTCAAAAAAGTTTAAAGTGCTACACTGTACTGCATCGCTTTTCATTTTCACTATCCAAATGTTAAAATTCATTGCTTAAAATTTTATTTACAAAATCAACCCAGTCATACGTATTAATTGTCTCGTCAATATAATAATCAGGTTGAATGCCCTTGCCGTCAATTGTCATGTTAGGAATTCGTTTGCTCCTTGACAACCCATAACCCAATTCAAAATCATTGCATGGCGATTTTACAAAGTGCATATTCGATATATCTAATGAGCCATAAGTAGTTGTGCCAAATAATTTAACTTTTTTGCTTTGTTTGGCTGCTAAAAGAAATTGTTCAGTCGTGCTTCCGCATCCATTGTTTATTATTATTCCAACATTTTTTGGATATAAGTATATCGTATCATAAGCTATAATATCTATGATTGTAGTATCAAGGCTGACAAATTCTCCAATATGCTGATTTAATTTTTCAAAGGCTGTTTTTGCCCATTTTTTATCTTCTTCTGAGAATTCTGGGTCATTCATAAATTCTATCATACGCAGATTATTAGTTTTTGAAGATAAAAATTCAACTCCAATAGTTCTGATTGGGTTGGTATAAATAATAGGAATTATTTTCTCAAAACAATTATCACTACCACCACCGTTAAATCTTAAATCAATGATCAGGTTTTCTTTAGAACTTATTATATTCATATTGTTTTCAATAAGACTGTCAATTATTTTTTTATTTGCGTAATCAAAAGATGGGATTCGTAATAACGTCGTATTTTCAGTAATTTTTTCAAAATAAGCTTCGTTTTTTGTGAATATATTAAAGTACATTTCAACTAATTTGTTGGATGGGAAACAAGGAGAAACTCTTTTTAATAATACAAAATCCATTTTTAAATAGTTGTTTCCAATCAGTTCAATGTTTTTAATATTCTGCACTGAATGATCTTGCATATAATAAACAGCATCGTATTTTCCATTTTCTTCTTTTATTTTAAATTTTACTTGAGCCTTACTCCAATAAACTCCATCTGCTTCAATTATAAAGCCTATATATTCATTTTTATTTTTTTTTACTCCAATTTTATAGGGTTCAGAAAACCAAACACCTTCTAATCCAGGTTCTTTAATTTTAGATAGATATTTATTATATTCATTTTCGTTATACGGAAATGTTTCCCAATTTTTGTATTGGTTCCTTATTTTTAGAGTATCTAATATGGCGTTTTCTTGTGTTACTGTATCACTGGCGAAATCAATCCATAAATGTCCTTTCCGAAAAAAATACAACCAATTTTGAAGATTCTCAAGGCATTCTTGCTTACTATCTATTGTTTTTACTTTTTCTTCATAATAGTTTAAATGATTTGTGTATTCTTCAATTCCTTTTTTATCAATTACATATTGAAATCCTGCATCATTTTTTTCAAATGTCTCTTTTAACCATACAAAATTATCTGCACAACTACAGTTTTGAGCATAAGTTAAGTGTGTCGCAAAAAACATAAAGATTATTAAAAGTAGTCTTTTCATATTTTTAAAACCTTAAAAGTTGATTAAAATTAATATATTGTTTGTATTTTTTATATTCTATACTAAAAAAACGATAATAAAACCAAAGTGCACTTACACCTGTAAGGACAAATAATAAGGTAGGAATACCGTTTTTGTAAAGTTGCTTATATGTATCGCTTAATAACAGAAGTGTTGTGGAAGTGCCAACCATAAAACCAACAGTTATAAGTGTCATGGAAACAACATACCCAATTGAAGCAAAAAACACGTTCTTATTTTTCGGTGTTTTGTAAAACAATTTACCAAAATAAGATGTATCATTAAAGTATAGATATGAAGCAAATTGATTTAAAGTAAGCCCTTTTTCTGTGGGATAGTTGGGTTTAAATTTAAACAAATAATAGTATAATAAGTAAACGCTTACCCCTACAAGAAGTGATTGAATGATGATAATACTAACCCAACCAGCTCCTAAAAACTTAACTAAAATATTTGTTTCGCCTCTAAGGTCGGGGATGTATAAATATGTTGAAATAATATCAGAAAGTCTGCTGATAATAACAAGTACAGCTAAAACTATAATTTTTTTAGTGCTGCCTTTTTTGTCTGATATTTCCATAATTCAATTTTATACTATTCGGTTTTGTAGTTTTTTTCAATGCACCATAACGGTTTTGTATTCTGCTAATGTGCAGGCAGGAAGCTTGTTTCAAAGATAAACATTTTTAACTTAAGGTGGGTTCTAAAAATTCATTTTTTTCATTTTAATTTATAAAAAACCGCAGAACCCATTAACGATTTTTTAATATCATTATAAAAATACAATAATTTTTATTAAACAACAGAAAAATATCAACTTGGCTTAAATATTTAAAACTTCAACACCACTCCTATCATAAAATTTATTCCTGCTTGCGGATAATAATACGCCCAAGTTTGCTCTAATCCTTGTTCGTACCAGATACCACCATAAGCATTATTAGAGTAATCAACATTAAGTATGTTATTTATTAAGAATTTTATTTGAATTTCGCTAAATAGATTTGTGGTAAACGTATAATCCAATTGTAAGTTATTTACCAAATACGCATCAAGCATTCTGTTTTCATTTGAAGTATTATCAAAGAATTGATCGCCAACATATTTTGAAATCCAACTAATATTAAATCCAGTTATTGGTTTAAATGATACAATACCCGATGCTATAATATTTGGTGAGTATGCAATGTCAGTTTCCCCTAAATTATAAGCTTCAAAAGTTTCGTTCCACATTTCGTCATAAGCAGTAGCCCACGAAGTAAAATTCTTTATTTTGTTTTGACTGAATGTACAGTTAGCGTCTATACTCAACATTTTATGAGGTTTAATTCCAGCAGAAAACTCAACACCAGCACGATAACTTTCGGGTACATTTGTCATAATATCATAGCCTACACTGGATTTTTCGCCTGTTGGTACTAACTGATTTTTATAATCCATATAATATAAATTCATGCCAAAATTCAGATTTGATTTTTGAAAGATATATCCAAGTTCAATATCATTTAAGGTTTCATACATCGGAGTTTTGTTAGGATCACCAGTTGCATCTTTAAAATTTGTTCTTGTTGGCTCACGATTTGAAATTGCAAAGGACACATAAGCTTTCATTTTAGGATTTATAAAATAATATAAACCAGCTTTAGGATTAATAAAATCAAAACTATGAGTCTGTTTTAAGTCTTTTTGGTCTCCATCAGGCATTAAATCATAATCTTTTCCAGACATATCATAATTTATATGACGATATTGAATATCTCCATAAGCGAATAAATCTTTCACAACTTGATAATTCAGTTTTGCGAAAACATTCATCGAAACTTTTGTACCTGTATTTCGATACCACTCAAAATCTTTTTCCACATCGCCAGGATTACTCATCCAAATAATATTTCCAAAATGCACTCCATCATAAATATTTCCAGCACCGCCAAGACTTACTCTTAGTTTTTCTGATTTATAATTTGCCGATAAAGTTCCACCATAAAAATTATTTCCCATCATTTTACGCTGAATAATATCACTTTCAGAAATAAGGACATCTGGAGAATTTAAAGTGTCAATCCCAATAATTACAGGAAGCCCTTGAACAATAACATTTGGAAGCCCATATTCATCAAGTATTGCATCTTCTTTGTACTGCTCATAATAACCATCTCCGCGAGTGTAATGCAAACCTGCACTAATGTCTATTTTATCATTAAACATGTAAGAATATAGCAATTGATAATGGGTTTGAATGTAATTATCGGTTTGGTCTTTATAATATTTTCTATTTTCTTGATTATCAAAATATTCTCCTGCCGGATTGTATGTTCTATCAATTTCCAGCATTTCTTCAGGACATCCCCACCACGAGATTCCTGTTCTTTGGCGACCGTGAATAAAATTAGCTCTCAAAAGACTTTTCTCATTTCTCCACGATGTTGTGAACATAACAGATTGATTTTTTGCAAAAGCGTTTTCAACATATCCATCACTATTAACATTCGACAATCTTAAATCAAAAGAAAGCCCATTATTTATTAAGCCAGTTCCAGCAGAAATACTTTGTTTAAATGTATTAAAACTTCCACCTATTAAGCTTACCTGTGCATAAGGTTTATTGTTTGGATTTCCAGTTAAGAAATTCATACTTCCACCAAAAGAAGCTGCACCGTTTGTTGAAGTTCCAACTCCTCTTGTAATTTGGACACTACTGACCGAGCTTCCAAAATCTGGCATATTTACCCAAAATATTGTTTGCGATTCTGCATCATTTAAAGGCATACCATTGACTGTAACGTTAATACGAGTTGGATCGGTTCCACGTATTCTATAATTTGTATAGCCAATACCTGTTCCAGATTCTGATGTTGCCACAAACGAAGGCGTTAATTCCAACATATACGGCAAATCTTGGCTAAAATTTCTTTCTTCCAAAGCTGCTGCGTCAATAATGGTATTAGCTACAGGTGCAAGATCATCAGCACGTGTTGCCGATACAATAACTTCGGAACTCATCATTTTAGAGATAGTAAGAATAATATCTCCAATGTTCTGGTTTTTTGTTTTTTTGTCAATTTCAAGTTCAAAATCCAGATATCCAACAAACGAAAAAACTAGAACAGTTGGCTTTTGAGATATTTCAAGCGAAAAACGACCATTCGCCTCAGTACTTACACCATTATTAGTGCCTTTTTCGACAACATTTGCACCTACCAGTGGCTCGTTTTGGAAATCGACGACCCTTCCAATAATTACTTGACTAAAAATTTGGGAAACAAATAAACTTAAAATTAAAATAAAAAAAATACGTTTCATAATAATTAAATATTTAATAATTAAATTTTAATCGGGATGAAACTACACGGTATTTGATACATTCTTCTCCCTTCGGCGGCATTATCCGCATCAGGTTCAAAGGGTATGTTCTCAGCCGTTTTGGCACCCCCGTCTCAATTTGAGACAATGCAAAGGTACATTATTTTTTTGTTAAATAAAATTATTTTATGATATTTGTAATACTGTGATTCAGTGATCCAGTAATTCTGTGATACTGTGATTCAAACCGAGAACCGAGAACCGAGAACCGAGAACCGAGAACCGTTTTTTTTGTGATACTGTGATACTGTGATACTGTGATACAAATTATGTCGAACTGAGGCTATGCCAATGTAAATACAATTTCACACATGACTTTAGCAAACAAAAAAAGAGTAGCGAATTGCATTCGCCACCCTTTGAAACAAACAAACTAACTATGAAACTATGAATTATTATAAACCAAATAATAATTTTATTTAAACTCTCCGAGGATAGTTTTAACGTCTTCGGGAGATACTCTACCATAGGTTTTATCGCCAATCATCAAGACTGGAGCTAATCCACATGCACCGACACAACGCAGGCAACTAAGCGAGAATTTTCCGTCTGGTGTAGTTTCGCCGACATTAATTTTCAGTTCTTTTTTTACTTCCTCTAGTACTTTTTCGGCACCTCTAACATAACATGCAGTTCCAGTACAAATAGATATTGGATGCTGTCCTTTTGGTGTCATAGTAAAGAAACTATAAAAAGTAACTACACCATAAACTTTGGCAAGGGACATATTGAGATTATCCGCAATTACTTCTTGAATTTCAGCTGGAAGATATCCAAAATGTTCCTGAGTTCTGTGTAAGACATTTATTAGTTCACCCTGATCGTTATTGAAAGTCTCGCATATCTCTTTGATATCCTGACAATCCTGTTCTTTTAATTTTATATGAATACTTGACATGATATTATCTTTTATTTTTCGATGTAAATTTTTTTCTTTTTATCAAAATACTCTGTATGCAACAAGTGATGTGCTTTTTCACTCATTGGCTGACCTAAGAATTCTTCGTAAAGTTTAACAATCTCAGGATTTTCGTGAGATTTACGAATAGCTTTACCCTCATCCTCTCTGTATATAGCAGCAGCACGAGCTTTCAAGATATTGATATCTCCATGATGTAAAGGTTGACCACCTCCACCAATACAACCACCAGGACAAGCCATTATCTCTATTGCATGAAACTCACTTTCACCTTTTTGAATTGCCTCTAGTAATTTACGAGCATTTCCAAGTCCGTGTGCTATACCAATATTTAGTTTTAATCCGTCAAAATCGACTACCGCTGAGCGAACGCCTTCAAAACCTCTAAGTTGTTCAAATTCTACTTTTTCGAGTTTTTTCTTAGTGTAAATCTCATACGCAGTTCTACAAGCAGCTTCGATAACACCACCAGTATTTCCAAAAATTACACCTGCGCCCGTTGATTGTCCCATTAGCTTATCAAAATCTTCGTCTGGTAGATGTTTAAAATCGCCAATACTTTGTTTGATTAAGTGAGCTAATTCGCGAGTTGATATTGAATAATCCACATCGGGATTTCCATCGACAGCAAACTCTTCGCGTTGAGATTCATATTTCTTAGCTAAACAAGGCATAACCGACACAACAATCAAATCTTCACGTTTAACGCCTAATTTATCAGCCATATATGTCTTTGCAATAGCACCAAACATTTGCTGAGGAGATTTAGCAGTTGAAGGAATATCTTTCAATTCTGGGAAATTGTGTTCAAAAAATTTAACCCAAGCCGGACAGCAAGATGTTAATAATGGTAATTTCACATCTTTATCACCAGCAAGAAATTTTGTAAGCCTGCTAAGTAATTCAGTTCCTTCTTCCATAATTGTAAGGTCGGCAGCGAAATCTGTATCAAAAACTCTATCAAATCCTAATCGACGCAGAGCGGCAACCATTTTACCTGTAACAATTGTGCCAGGTTTTAAACCAAACTCTTCGCCTAAAGCAACACGAACCGCAGGAGCTGTTTGCACAATCACAGTTTTATTTGGATCGGCCAGAGCTCTAATAACTTTATTTGTATGATCCTGCTCGGTAAGAGCACCTGTAGGACAAACTGCAACACATTGTCCGCAGAAAGTACAAGGAGACTGAATAAGATCTTGCTCAAAAGCAGGAGCAACAACAGCGGTAAAACCTCGATTTATTCCACTCAACACACCACAAGTCTGAACCTCGTTACACATAGTTTCGCAACGACGACACATAATACATTTATCCATATCACGAATGATAGCTGGCGAAGAATCTGATTTATAACTTGATTGCTCACCTTGATAATGTATTTCGCGTACCCCTAATGTTTGGGCCAGAGTTTGCAAATCACAATTTCCATTTTTCGCACAAGTTAAGCACTCAAATGGGTGATCAGACAATATTAACTCCATAACAGTTTTGCGAGCGTTTAAAACACGCATTGTATGAGTTTTAATGTCCATGCCCTCCATAACTTTGGTTACGCATGAGGGTGCAAGGTTTCTACGTCCAGCAACCTCTACAACACATATACGACATCCACCAGGGTTATGTGTAATACCCAAGTCTTTAAGATTCATATAACATAATGTAGGAATCTCTATGTCAATTTTTTTAGCAGCTTGAAGAATTGTTATTCCTTCCTCAACCTGTAATTCTTGTCCGTTTATCTTAATATTTATAAGAGTCATTTTGTAAGTCTCCTGTTATTTAATAAATATTGCACTAAATTTACACTTATCATAACATGCTCCGCATTTAATACAGATGTCCTGATTTATTTCGTGAGGCATTTTGCGTTCACCAGAAATTGCATTTACCGGACAAACACGTGCACATGCTGTACAGCCGACACAAGCTTCTGCATCTATGATATACTTTTTAAGAGCGGTACACTTACCTGCACGACATTTCTTATCTATTACGTGCTCAACATACTCGTCCCAAAAATTTGCCAAAGTTGACAATACTGGATTTGGAGAAGTTTGTCCTAAGCCACAAAGTGAAGTATCTTTAATTACTCCGCTAAGGTTTTTCAAAAGCTCAAGGTCTTCCATTGTTCCTTTGCCCTCAGTAATTTTGGTAAGTATTTCGTGCAAACGTTTGTTCCCTATTCTACAAGGTGAGCATTTACCACATGATTCTTCAACTGTAAACTCAAGAAAGAATTTGGCAATAGATACCATACAGTCGTCCTCGTCCATTACAATCATACCACCCGATCCCATCATAGAACCAGCAGCAATAAGATTATCAAAATCTATTGGTGTATCAAGATGTTTTTCGGTAAGACATCCACCAGAAGGACCACCAGTTTGAACAGCTTTAAACTTTTTACCGTCTTTAATTCCACCACCAATTTCATAAATGACTTCACGTAATGTAATTCCCATCGGGACTTCAATTAGTCCGACATTATTGATTTTACCAGCAAGAGCAAAAACCTTAGTTCCTTTTGATTTTTCGCTGCCAATAGATGCAAACCAATCGGCTCCTTTTAATAGAATTACCGGAACAGAGGCAAAAGTCTCTACGTTATTTACGTTACTAGGTTTTCCGAGATATCCAGATTCAGCAGGGAAAGGTGGTTTTACGGTAGGTTCACCTCTATGACCTTCCATCGAGTGTAGTAATGCGGTTTCTTCACCACAAACGAAAGCTCCAGCTCCGTATCGAAGTTCGATATCAAAATTAAACCCAGTACCCAAAATATCTTTTCCAAGTAATCCGTACTCCATTGCTTGTTTTATAGCAACTTTAAGTCGATGTATTGCAAGAGGATATTCAGCTCTAATATAGATAAGACCTTTATCTGCGCCCATTGTATAGCCACAAATTGCCATTGCTTCAAGAACTGTATGAGGGTCGCCTTCGAGAACTGATCTGTCCATAAAAGCCCCAGGGTCACCTTCGTCAGCATTACAAACCACATATTTTTGGTCGGACGCTTGTTTTGCAGCAATTTCCCATTTTAAACCTGTAGGAAAACCGCCTCCTCCACGTCCACGAAGTCCAGATTTCTTTATTACATCAATAACTTCTTGTGGTGTCATCTCCATAAGAGCCTTACCTAAAGCCTGATACGCATCACGTGCGATTGATTCATCAATATCCTCAGGATCGAGGAAACCACAATTGCGTAAAGCTATCCGTATTTGTTTTTGATAAAACCCCATGTGTTTTGAGTCGCTAACACTTTCTTTATTTGTAGGATCTACATACAACAATCTGTGTACCTTACGTCCTTTAATAATGTGTTCCTCAATAATTTCTTTAGCATCTTCTGGTTTGACCTGTGTATAGAAAGTGTTATCAGGGATAACTTTTACAATAGGTCCTTGTTCACAAAACCCGAAACATCCTGTAACAACAACTTTAGCCTCATCCTCTAACCCATGTGACTCTAACTCGGCATTAAGTTGCTCCACAATTTGATTGCTTTGAGAAGCCTTACAACCTGTACCACCACAAACTAAGAGATGCATTTTGTACTTGTTCATAAAAATACCTCCTTATTATTAATCAATAGAGTGATAATTAGCTGGTATAATACCTTCTACTAACTCACCGTTTTTAATATATTTTTCTATTATCTCATCAGCTCTGTCAATAGTAACATAACCAAACACTACTGGGTCTTCACCTGGGCGTGTAATTTCTACTGTAGGTTCAGCATAACAATATCCCATATCACCTACTTGTATTACTAAAGCTTCTACATTTCTCTTTTCAATCTCCTCTATAAAGTAGTTCATAATTTCTTTTGCTCCTGATGCTATGCCACTAGTAGCCATACCTACTTTAATTTGAACTATTGCATCGGGCGAATCGCTTTTTACACGAAGATTGATCTTGTTTTGCAAATCGTCTTTCATTTTACGTAAGTCTGCAAGATTGTTGATTTTATTCATCGTTTTACCTCCCGGTTTTGTTAATAATTTTATTTTACGCCTCAAAAATATTAAATGTTATTACACAAAACAAATGGTTTTGTTATTTTCTTAACACTGTTACACTTATAACAGGTAATTTAAACCTAATCTAAATAACAAGCCTGTTTTTACAATGATAATTAACTAACTACCAACAGATTATAAGAATATTGATTTATATCAATCCAAATAAAGATAAACAATTCTGTTGAACAACATTTATAATTTTAATGACTAACTATAAACCTCTTATGCTTTCCTGACTATTGTCATGCTTTTCGCATGATAAAAATCATAATTGATTTTAAGAAACTCGCAAAAAAAAATAAAAGGAAAAATAAATGACCATAAAACAATCTAAAAGCCATTAAAAATTATCAAAATTTAGTGAGATTTTAATAAATTTAAGCAATGCTTTGAGTGATAAATTCTGTGAGACTTTTAATAACTGATGCACTATTAATTTCAAAACCTTCAAAAACCTCTTTCACACTGTTAGAGTCAATAGAAAACTCATCAAGATCATTTTTATATTTAAAAACAAAATTAATTTGCTGATATTGACAAACAAAAGATGCTATACATTCGGCTACATTGCCAAGAGGTTGTCGGTCGATATGATTTTTTCCAAATGTGGCTTTAACAAAGGTTCCCTGTCCAGGGGTAGAATCAATAAGAAATTTACCTCCTGTGAGATTTGCATTGAACTTTAACAAAGCCAAACCCATACCAGTTTTTCTTTCTTTTCGACTTGAGAAAAAACTTTTATTTATCGCCTCTAAAGTTTCTTTATCTATACCACAACCATTATCGGAAATTGAAATACTTATAATATTATCAATATCCGAATCTATAAGTTCTATTTTTATAAAACTAGCTCCTCCCCTAATTGAATTATGAATAATATCAGTAATATGCATATCAAGTGTTTTCATAATTTAGGAAAATTTAGGATTGCAAATTTAAGAGCAGTTTTTATTTCATCAAAACACAAATGTTCTAGTTGCAAACAATTATATGATTTACCAATATCAGTAATAAAATGTGCGTCGGAGTTTGTAATATAATTATAATTTTTAAACCAAGGGAATTTTTCTAAGAAATCATTATTTTGAGCAAAAGGGCTAAGCTCCATTACATTAAAATTAAGATTATCAGGAACAATACCAAGTTGGGAACTAATACTATATCTGGGGCGGTCAACATGAGCTGGAATAAAGATGCCGTTCATCTGTGCCACACGGTCTGCCAATTCATTTATACTTAGATCCAATGAATTAATTAATAGATGCTCAATTTCGCCAATAATGTTTTCATTTTCATCAACAATAAATTGGTCGCCAAATTTATCAGGCGAGTTAGGAAAAAAAGTTTGTTTAGAGTCTAAAAAGTCTTGAAAATCATTAAGCGATGTCATATCAGGCATAAAGCAAATTGAGTGAACCTCTTCTCGCGTATTAACCTCCACTCCCAGCATAACATATACACCATTTTTTTTACCAATATTATGAGTTACTTCGGCATTTAAAGATGAGTTGTGATCTGTAATTCCTATTATATCAATATTTTTCTCAACAGCCTTCTTGATTATTTCAGAAGGGCTCATTGACAAGTCTCCACAAGGAGATAAAACAGTATGTATATGCAGATCTGCTTTATAATTCACAATTAATAAGATTATACAGTTTAGCACAAAATTCATAACATGCTAAATTAGTAACCAACACCGCAACATTTTCTAAATTAGCATGCTCAAGCATATCCACATCAGGTTTACCATTATTAATTAGGACAACTGCCGGAATATCTTTAAGCGAAGCAATTGCAGCAACATTTTTATGTGTTTGCATAGTAATCCACAGTTCTTCAGCCTCAGCATTTCCCATAACATCGCTTAACAGATCCGATGCGTAAGCACTTTTAATATCTTCATCTTCGTTAGCAGCATTAAGTACAACGAGATCAAGTTTTTTAATTATTTCTGACAATTTCATAATATATAAGTTACAAATAAATAATTATATGAGCATTTGTACCGAGTCCTTTAATACTTTCTATTTCAAAAACATCAGCATTTCTCTTAATATTTGGCAATCCCATTCCAGCACCAAACCCCATTTCTCGAACAGAATTTGAAGCTGTAGAATACCCCTCACTCATAGCTAAATCAACATCTTCGATGCCAGGACCATAATCTTTCACAAACATTTGAACCTGATTTTCTTCAATTAGTACTCTTATTGTACCATGATCTGCATGAGCGACAACATTTATTTCAGCTTCAAACAAAGCAACTACGATTCTCTTTATTTTTGCTGGATCGACATTACGCTGTTTTAAAGCCCTCTTAATAGTACTTGAGGCATTTCCTGCGACTGAAAAATTTGCACCTTCTATTTCAAATAAATATTCCATAATATATTAATAAAGCGGTTTAATACCATAGGAATACAACTCTCCACAAACCCTGTAAACACTATGGTCTGTTTCTAACAAACAGATATCACAATCCTTAGCAATACTAAGCATCTGGGCATCACATTTTTTACCCCTACATATAATAATGAGATTTATTTCAGCCATTTCTGCGGTACGAATAGTTTGCACATTACACAAGCCAGTTATCAGCATGGTTTTGTCATAAGTCAGTCTCAAAACATCACTCATCAGATCTGACGCAAAAGCAAACTCAAAATCATCAGTACTTAAAGTACATACGTCGCCACAAACTGAGCGTGCATCAATTAGTTTTATTATTTCATTCATCAACATAACATTCCATTTTTTTTGCAAAGGTAATAAGTTTTTGTTATTTCATTAACATTGTTATTTACTTAACACCATGTTTGAAAACATCATAACAAAAAATTAAACTAAAATTATTAAAAATTATTTCGTACTCAGGTTATAACCCTCTTTCAACAAAAATTCTTTAATTTTATCAATCATTTCGCCTTGAATAATTATTTCTCCATTTTTTGCAGATCCTCCAGTACCACATTTTGTTTTGATTTGCTTAGATAGAGCCTCTAAATCATCAGATTTGCCAATAAAACCAGCGATAATAGTAACTGATTTTCCTTTTCGTTGTTTACGATCAATAAAAACACTCAATTTTTGTTTTGCAGGACTAAGAGTTTCGGTTTCCTCTATTTCATTTGTATCATACTCAAAATCCTGATTTGTTGAATAAACCACTCCTTCTCTATTTTTCCATTGTTTTTTCATGTTTATTATTTTTCAATCATCATTCTGTTACAATTATATTTAAAAATTAGCATAATTGTGGTTTCCACATCACACTACTATTTCCCATAAAAAAAAAGTAGGCATATAAGCCGGATTCTGTGTTCTCGCATAACGAGACTTCTATCATTTATCTAATGCGATCTACCCCCCGGCTCAGGCGGGCAGCCTTAAAACGCCGGTATATGTGATCTTGCAACCCACAGTACGAACAGCTAATGATGTTGCCATCACTACTGGTAGGCTCTTACCCTACCTTCTCACCCTTATTCGTCAAAGACGAACGGTTATTTTCTTCTTCGCATACATACCCTCACGGATATCTCCTCTTTCAGAAGTGCAGTGCCCTGTGTTGTCCGGACTTTCCTCCCTTTCGACTAGCAAAAAGGCGATAGAATTGCCTACTTTGGTGCAAAAATACAAAAAACATCTATATCTTATTTTTATTTATTCATTCATTTTAATTAAATTTGTCCCAAATACAAAATGAAGTGACAAAATTTACAGAATTAAAATATAAATATGGTTTGTACCGATTGCGTAAAGACTTTCGTAAACCAGAGGATAATGCTATTGCTTGTAACTTAAAACAAGCAAAAAGCATTGGCATTATTTATAATGCCACAAAACAAGAAGATTTTATTCTCGTTAAAGATTTCGTTTACAAACTAAAAACTATAGTTCCGCAAGTTCAAGCAATGGGCTTTGTAAATAATAAAGAGCTTTCTGATTTTCATATCCAGCCTTTAGAATTTAGTTTTTTTTGTAACAGCGATTTAAACTGGTATTATAAGCCTCACGAAGATTCTGTTGATGAATTTGTAAAAAAAGAATTTGATATACTTATAGATCTTAACTTTAAAGAACTGTTAGCCGCTAGATTTGTTCTTGCCGAGTCGGCAGCATTATTTAAAACCGGTAGATTTTGTATTATAGAGCCAAATTACTACGATTTGATGATTCAATTACCTAAAATAGACAAAAATCAGGAAGACGAAGAAGAAGTAAACCCGTTAAAACTCTTGATACAACAAACTGAACATTATTTACAAATGATAAAACCTGAATAATATGAAAACAAATTTTACTGGTACTGGAGTAGCAATGATAACTCCTTTTAAAGAAGATAAATCGGTTGATTACAACGCATTTGCGAAGTTAATTGATTTTTTGATAGACGGAGATGTCGAATTTCTGCTTGTAATGGGAACAACCGCAGAGTCTGCAACTTTATCATTTGATGAGAAAAACAAAATACTCGCTTTTGCAAAAGAACAAATTGCAGGCCGAGTGCCAATAATGTATGGTTTAGGAGGTAACGACACTGCCGATATTGTCGATAAAATAAAAAATACCGATTTATCTGGCGTGGATGGAATATTATCTGTCGCACCTTATTATAATAAGCCTAACCAAGAAGGGCTCTATCAACATTTTGCTGCAATTGCTATTGCAAGTCCTGTGCAAGTAATTTTATATAATGTACCTGGACGCACAGTAGTTAACATATTACCTCAAACTGTACTTAGACTTGCAAATGATTTTGAGAACATAGTAGCAATCAAAGAAGCTTGTGGCTCGGTTGATCAAATTATGGAGTTAATAAGAATTATGCCAAAAGATTTTACAGTGTTTTCGGGTGATGACGGCTTAACATTACCGCTTATTGCTGCTGGTGCCGAAGGTGTTATATCTGTTATTGCAAACGCATTTCCGAAGCCATGGTCAGATATGGTTAGATACGCTAAAAAATACCAATTTGACAAAGCAAAACCTATTCATTACAGGTATTTGCCAACTATATCCAACCTGTTTGCCGAAGGAAATCCTGCAGGTGCAAAAGCATATCTATCGCAAATGCAAATTATTGAAAATCATCTTCGACTGCCAATGATACCAGTTAGTGATAAACTTTTAACAACTATTATAAGCGATTTGAAAGCCGAATAATACTAATTTTGTCATAAAACTATTTTACAATAAAATTTATTAGAATAGTTTTATATTTGGCAACTATTTTATACACACATTATTAATACAACAATTATGAGAGCTAAACTTAAAGCATTTTTTTACGCATTAAGACTGCATATTTTTATTCCATCAAATATTCTTTTCTTTTTGGGAAACCTTGCTGGACTTTCGAGATTTGTCCATAAACACAAAAAAGATGGAATGTGTGATTATTATTCATCAAAATTCGATTATGCTAAACGTGAAAAACTTTATGAGTACGTTATCGATAAATTTAATCTAAATGATGACGGAATTGATTTTCTTGAATTTGGCGTTTCCAAAGCCGTATCTTTTAGGTGGTGGGCAAACAAAATAACAAATGCAGAATCGAGGTTTTATGGTTTCGATACTTTTACGGGATTACCTGAAGATTGGGGCACATTTAAAGCTGGCGATATGTCAACTGGAAATGAGTTGCCAAAAATCGGAGATAAACGTGTATGCTTTTATCAAGGATTGTTTCAGCAAACATTATTGCCGTTTTTAACAAATTATGACAACTCAAAAAGAAAAATTATTCATTTAGATGCTGACTTATATTCATCTACACTTTATATACTGACAATTATGTATCCCTACTTAAAACCAGGAGATATTTTGTTTTTCGATGAATTTAGCGTGCCAATGCATGAGTATAAAGCATTTATGGAATGGACAAAATCATTTTATGTTGAATATGAAGTTTTGGGATCAGTTAATAACTTTTTTAGATTAGCAATAATAATTAAATAGTATTTTTACGAATGTCTGAGAGTTAAAATTCGCTAAAGTTCAAGAGCTGTGTTATAATATATTCAGAGGGCTAGATTATTTTATATTCAAATTCATAAACCACTCTGTAAGTGCATTAATTCCTTCAACAACTTCGGGGCAACATTTTAACATGAAATTATTAATACTATTATTATCATTTTGAATCATGTTTACATTATCGAGTGCAAGTTGACCGTTAAAATTCACATAGGCTAATCTAGCTAAGAGTTCATCATCTTTATGTCCAAAATCAGTTCCAGGCAACATTGCAACACCAGTTTCTTTAAGAAGTGCTGAACACATTTGAGCTGATGTTGTAATTTTTCGATTTTCGAGTAATTCTCGATAATATGAGAAATCTGGAAACAAATAAAATCCGCCATTCACCTGTGGGACAACGATTTGTGCATTAGCAAGTTCGTTTCTAATATATTTTGCCATTGTCCTCAATATCAGTCTGGAGTCCTCTAAATATTTATCAATTGCCGGACTTCCATTAAATGCTGTAACAGCTGCGAATTGTATAGGTGCTGAAGTTGATGTGTAAGTTTCACTGGCAACAATAGCCATTGCATCACGTAACCAATAAAGTTCCTTAGGAAAAATAAAAGTCCCCAAGCGCCAACCTCCTGCACCGCACCATTTGCTTAAACCTGTGCTAATTATTGTTCCTTCGGGATAAAATCTTGCAATTGACACATGTTGTGCCTGATGGTGCAATAATCCATAAATCTCATCAGAAACTAAAATCACTTTGTATTTACGAGATACTGCTGCAAGTTCTTTTAGTCTTTCAAGTTTGTATGTGCAACCAGTTGGATTTGATGGATAATTTAAAATCACAACTCTTGGTCGGTCTGGATCGCTTTTGCAAATTTCTTCGAGCATTTGTGGCGACAATCTATAACCATCTTCAAGTTTTGTAGGCACCCAATGCACATGACGACCAATAATATATGCCTGTGGAAAATATGACACCCAACTCGGTGTTGGAATTATAAGATCTCCATAATAAACCAATTGCAAAATAAAAATAAGCTCTTTACTACCTGGACCTATTAAAACATCATCGGCAGTAGCTTTTACATGCTGAGTTTTTACAATAAAATTTGCAATTGACTCCCTTAATTCTGGCAAACCTTTTACAGGCAAGTAATCCTTTTCGGCAGCATGCTTTTGCAAGCTCTTCACAACCTCTGCTGGCACAGGAAAAGGAGATTGTCCAAGACCAAATTTATAAACTTTTTTACCTTCTGCTCTCATCTTGTTACTCAATTCATTTATTGCCAAAGTCGCCGATGGCTTTAATCCACGCACATTCAAATTGAGATTAATCGGATGGTCTTGTTTTTCAGTTTTGCTCATACATATATTTATTAAATCTTGCATAAAAATAATAAAAATAATAATAGGATAGCAATAAATGGTGCAAATTGTTGTAAAACAGATTTATTAAAACTAGCATATCCTCAAAATAAAACTCCCAAACAGCAATAAAGGTTTTTATTAAAATGGAGAAGAGCTAATAAAAAAAGATATTTTTTTATTTTTTACTTACAAATATGTCTTATACTACCTCTATATATCATCATAAAAAGATGCTTCCGAAAACAATTCGCCTTATCATTTATCGTAATCTAGAATATCATTCACGTACTTTTCTGTCATATTTTAGTTGTTTTTTTATCAGAATTTTCAACATTTGTGTCTCCATATTGTTATGTATGCATTGATAAATTAATTTAACTAAAACTATAATGAAAATATTTTTACTAACGATTGGAGGATTATTTGTTTTATTAATTCTATACACGCTTATTATGGCTCGCCGCATGAAAAAGACACCGGCAGATGCAGATAACGAAAACATAAAAATACTTACCGATCAGAGTTTCGATAACCAAATAAAAAAGGGTGTAACACTTGTTGATTTTTGGGCTCCTTGGTGTATGCCATGCAAAATGATGATACCAGTATTAAATGAATTATCACAAGATGATAGTCATGATGCAATAATTGCTAAACTTAATGTTGATGAAAATCAGAAAACAGCAGCAAAATATGGCGTTCGTAGTATCCCGACATCAATAATTTTTAAAAATGGAAAGGAAATAAAACGATTTGTAGGAGTTAAACCAACGCAATTTTTTGTTAAACAAATCAAATCAATTTAATATTATATTTTCAAAAATTAGCTAAGGGTTTGTCAAATAATAAAGTATGCAGAATTGACTGAGCTATTTTGTTGTTTTTCGAGACGCAAAATTTAACTAATAGCTTGCTCAATTCGATAAAAACTCATACTTCAATAAATAAAAAGAAATAAAATTTAACTTATATAAAATATTTTGCTAATTTTGTCAAGAATTATTTAGCAAGATTATTTTTTCAATTATGAAAGAAACATTTGGAGAATTTTTAAAAAATTTGAGAGTTGAAAACGAAATGACCTTAACTCAACTTGGTGCAAAACTCGGAATTGACAGCGGAGCTTTAAGTAAAATTGAAAATAACAAAAGAAAGTTAGATGAAAAGATTTTGCCTAAAATTGCTAAAGTATTCAAACTTAATTTAGATAAATTAAAAGATGAGTTTATTAGTGAACAAATTGCTTATAAAGTATATGAAAATAATTGTACAAATAATGTTCTAATACTTGCAGAAGAAAAAATTGAATATATTAAACAAAGAAATTATAAACAAGGAAGTTTAGATTTATAATTATGGCAAACGAAAGAAAAACAGAACAAATAGTTCGCAAACATTTTGAAAAGTTTGCAGATACAATAATTATTGAAGAACAAAAATCTGATAATGCTAAAATTGACAAATTACTTAAAACAGCATCAAAAAAGGGAACAGGACAAGGTTATCCTGAATTTAATATTTCTTTTCAGTACTGACCGATTAAAATTTTAATAAAAGTAGGGCTACTCCCATAAGGTCTCGCCCTAATGTCGTAAATTTGTTTTGCAAAAAATAAAAATCGACATGAGCAAAGATAAAAATAAAAATTTAGT